>Ga0325400_1002904_pt1 | contig 15260 bp, 18 predicted proteins | sample PopdelMetagenome_2_FD_205662 | JGI IMG/M metagenome (GOLD analysis project Ga0325400, IMG submission 205662) | Populus deltoides microbial communities from Bellville, Georgia, United States - Xylem-PdKOR-R1 | ecosystem: Host-associated > Plants > Phyllosphere > Stem > Wood/Secondary xylem... | reverse complement strand
CCGAGTATCGATTCCTCATCCCCTTCATGGAAAAAGGCATCTGGAAACTCCAGTAAAAGTATGATCGCGATCCAACAGTCGGATCGAAAGTTATGGCTTTTCGAAACGTCACTCAAGCCTGGGAAGATCACACCTCATCATCACCGAGAATCGGTTCCTCATTCACTACATGGAAAGGGGGACCGAAAACTCCAGTAAAAGTTTGATCGCGATCCAACGGTCGGATCGAAAGTTATGGCCCTTTCTAACCGTCCATCCAGCCTGGCTCGACCAGACCTCATCATCACCGAGTATGGATTCCTCATCCACTCCATGGAAAAGAGCATCTGGAAACTCCAGTAAAAGTTTGATCACGATCCAACGGTCAGATCGAAAATTATGGTTATTTCAAACCGTCACTCACGCCTGGTACGACCAGACCTCATCATTAGCAAGTATCAATTCCTCATCCACTCCATGCAAAAGGACATCCGGATACTCTAGTAAAAGTTTGAGCGCGATCCCACGTTCGGAACGAAAGTTATGACCGTTTCGAACCGTCCATCAAACCTGCTACGACCACACCACATCATCACCGGGAATCGGTTCCTCATCCACTGCATGCAAAAGGCCATCCTGAAACTCCAGTAAAAGTTTGAGCGCGATCCAACGGTCAGATCGAAAGTTAAGGCCCTTTCGAACCGCCCATCAAGCTTGGCTCGACCAGACCTCATCATCACCGAGTATCGATTCCTCATCATCTCCATGGAAAAGGGCATTCGGAAACTCCAGTAAAAGTTTGAGCGCGATCCAACGGTCGGATCGAAAGTTATGGCCCGTTAGAACCGTCACTCAAGCCTGGCTCGACTAGACCTCATCATCACCGAGTATCGATTCCTCATCCACTCCATGGAACCGGGCATCCGGAAACTCCGGTAAAAATTTGATCGCGATCCAACGGTCGGATTGAAAGTTATGGCCCGTTCAAACCGTCACTCAAGCATGGCGCGATCAGACCTCATCATCAGCAAGTATCAATTCCTCGTCCACTCCATGCAAAAGGACATCCGGATACTCTAGTAAAAGTTTGAGCGCGATCCCACGGTCGGAACGAAAGTTATGACCGTTTCGAACCGTCCATCAAGCCTGCTACGATCACACCACATCATCACCGAGAATCGGTTCCTCATCCACTGCATGGAAAAGGGCATCCTCAAACTCCAGTAAAAGTTTGAGCGCGATCCAACGGTCAGATCGAATGTTAAGGCCCTTTCGAACCGTCCATCCAGCATGGCTCGACTAGACCTCATCATCACCAAGTATCGATTCCTCATCCACTCCATGGAAAAGGGCATCCGCAAACTCCAGTAAAAGTTTGATCGCGATCCAACGGTCGGATCGAAAGTTATGGCCCGTTCGAACCGTCACTCAAGCCTGGCGCGACCAGACCTCATCATCAGCAAGTATCAATTCCTCATCCACTCCATGCAAAAGGACATCCGGATACTCTAGTAAAAGAATGATCGCGATCCAACGGTCGGATCGAAAGTTATGGCCCTTTCGAACTGTCCATCCAGCCTGGCTCGACCAGACCTCATCATCACCAAGTATCGATTCCTCATCTCCTCCATGGATAAGGGCATCCGGAAACTCCAGTAAAAGTTTGATCGCGATCCAACGGTCGGATCCAATGTTATGGCCCTTCCGAACCATCCATCAAGCCTAGCTCGACTAGACCTCATCATCACCGAGTATCGATTCCTCGTCCACTCCACGGAAAAATGCATCCGGAAACTCCAGTAAAAGTTTAAGCGCGATCCAACAGTCGGATCGCAAGTCATGGCCCTTCCGAACCGTCCATCAAGCCTGGCTCGACCAGACATCATTATCACCAAGTATCGATTCCTCGTCCACTCCACGGAAAATGGCATCCGGAAACTCCAGTAAAAGTTAGAGCGCGATCCAACGGTCGGATCGAAAGTCATGGCCCTTCCGAACCGTCCATCCAGCCTGGCTCGACCAGACATCATTATCGGCGAGTATCGATTCCTCATCCACTCCATGGAAATCGGCATCCGGAAACTCCGGTAAAAGTTGGATCGCGATCCAACGGTCGGATCGAAAGTTATGGCCTGTTCGAACCGTCACTCAAGCCTGGCTCGACCAGACCTCATCATCACCGAGTATCGATTCCTCATCCACTCCATAGAAACGGGCATCCGGAAACTTCGGTAAAAGTTTGATCACGATCAAACGGTTGGATCGAAAGTTATGGCTGTTTCGAACCGTCCATCCAGCCTAGCTCGACCAGACATCATCATCACCGAGTATCGATTCCTCGTCCACTCCACGGAAAAAGGCATCCGGAAACTCCAGTAAACGTTTGAGCGCGATCCAACGGTCGGATCGAAAGCTATGGCCCGTTCGAACCGTCACTCAAGCCTGGCACGACCAGACCTCATCATCAGCAAGTATCAATTCCTCATCCACTCCATGCAAAAGGACATCCGGATACTCTAGTAAAAGATTGATCGCGATCCAACGGTCGGATAGAAAGTTATGGCCCTTTCGAACCGTCCATCCAGTCTGGCTCGACCAGACCTCATCATCATCGAGTATCGATTCCTCATCTCCTCCATGGATAAGGGCATCCGGAAACTCCAGTAAAAGTTTGATCGCGATCCAACGGCCGGATCCAAAGTTATGGCCCTTCCGAACCATCCATCAAGCCTGGCTCGACCAGACCTCATCATCACTGAGTATTGATTCCTCATCCACTCCATGAAAAAGGGTATCCGAAAACTCCAGTAAAAGTTTGATCGCGATCAAACGGTCGGATTGAAAGTTATGACTGTTTCGAACCGTCCATCCAGCCTAGCTCGACCAGACCTCATCATCACCGACTATCGATTCCTCGTCCACTCCACGGAAAAAGGCATCCGGAAACTCCAGTAAACGTTTGAGCGCGATCCAACGGTCGGATCGAAAGCTATGCCCCTTCCGAACCGTCCATCAAGCCTGGCTCGACCAGACATCATTATGGGCGAGTATCGATTCCTCATCCACTCCATGGAAAAGGGCATCCGGAAACTCTAGTAAAAGTTTGAGCGCGATCCCACGTTCGGAACGAAAGTTATGACCATTTCGAATCGTCCATCATGCCTGTTACAACCATACCCCATCATCACCGAGAATCGATTCCTCATCCACTGCATGGAAAAGGGCATCTTGAAACTACAGTGAAAGTTTGAGTGCGATCCAACGGTCAGATCGAATGTTAAGGCCGTTTCGAACCGTCCATCGAGCCTGGCTCGACCAAACCTCATGATCACCAAGTATCGATTCCTCATCCCCTTCATGGAAAATGGCATCCGAAAACTCCAATAAAAGTTTGATCGCGATCCAACAGTCGGATCGAAAGTTATGGATTTTCGAAACGTCACTCAAACCTGGGAAGACCACACCTCATCATCACCGAGAATCGGTTCCTCATCCACTGCATGGAAAAGGGGACCGGAAACTCCAGTAAAAGTTTGATCACGATCCAACGGTCGGATCGAAAATTATGATTATTTAAAACCATCCATCAAGCCTGCTCGACCAGACATCATTATGGGCGAGTATCGATTCCTCATCCACTCCATGAAACGGGCATCCGGAAACTCCGGTAAAAGTTTGATCGCGATCCAACAGTCGGATCGAAAGTTATGGCCCTTTCTAACCGTCCATCCAGCCTGGCTCGACCAGACCTCATCATCACCGAGTATGGATTCCTCATCCACTTCATGGAAAAGAGCATCTGGAAACTCCAGTAAAAGTGTGATCACGATCCAACGGTCGGATCAAAAATTATGATTATTTTAAACCGTCACTCAAGCCTGGAACGACCAGACCTCATCATCAGTAAGTATCAATTCCTCATCCACTCCATGCAAAAGGACATCCGGATACTCTAGTAAAAGTTTGAGCGCGATCCCACGTTCGGAACGAAAGTTATGACCATTTCGAACCGTCCATCAAGCCTGCTATGACCACACCATATCATCACCGAGAATCGGTTCCTCATCCAATGTATGGAAAAGGCCATCCTGAAACTCCAATAAAAGTTTGAGCGCAATCCAATGGTGATATCGAAAGGTAAGGCCCTTTCGAACCGTCCATCCAGCCTGGCTCGACCAGACCTCATCATCACCAAGTATCGATTCCTGATCATCTCCATGGAAAAGGGCATCCGGAAACTCCAGTAAAAGTATGAGCGCGATGCAATGGTCGGATCGAAAGTTATGGCTGTTTCGAACCGTCACTCAAGCTAGGGGCGACCATACCTCATGATCAGCAAGTATCAATTCCGCATCCACTCCATGCAAAAGGCCATCCGGAAACTCCAGTAAAAGTTTGAGCGCGATCCCACAGTCGGATCGAAAGTTATGGCTGTTTCAAACCGTCACTCAAGCTAGGGGCGACCAGACCTCATCATTACCGAGAATCGATTCCTCATCCGCTGCATGGAAAAGGGCATCCGAAAACTCCAGTAAAAGTTTGATCGCGATCCAACGGTCGGATCGAAAGTTATAGCCCTTCCGAACCGTCCATCCAGCCTGGCTCGACCAGACCTCGTCATCACCGAGTATCGATTCCTCATCCACTCCATGGAAAAGGGCATCCGAAAACTCCAGTAAAGTTTTGACCGCGATCCAACGGTCGGATCGAAAGTTATGGCCCTTTCTAACCGTCCATCCAGCCTGGCTCGACCAGACCTCATCATCACCGAGTATCGATTCCTCATCACCTCCATGGAAAAGGGCATCCGGAAATTCCAGTAAAAGTTTGAGCGCAATCCAACGGTCGGATCGCAAGTTATGGCCCTTCCGAACCGTCCATCAAGCCTGGCTTGACCAGACATTATTATCGGGGAGTATCGTTTCCTCATCCACTCCATGGAAAAGGGCATCCGGAAACTCCAGTAAACGTTTGATCGTGATCCAACGGTCGGATCCAAAGTTATGGCCCTTTCGAACCATCCATCAAGCCTGGCTCGACCAGACCTCATCATCACCGAGTATCGATTCCTCATCCACTCCATGCAAAAGGACATCCGGATACTCGAGTAAAGGTTTGATCGCGATCGAACGGTCGGATCGAAAGTTATGGCCCTTCCGAACCATCCATCCAGCCTGGCTCGACCATACCTCATCATTACCGAGTATCGATTCCTCATCCACTCCATGGAAAAGGGCATCCGAAAAATCCAATAAAAGTTTAATCGCGATCCAACGGTCGGATCGAAAGTTATGGCCCTTTCTAACCGTCCATCCAGCCTGGCTCGACCAGACCTCATCATCACCGAGTATCGATTCCTCATCAACTCCATGGAAAAGGGCATCCAGAAATTCTAGTAAAAGTTTGAGCGTGATCCAACGGTCCGATCGAAAGTTAAGGCCCTTTCGAATGTGGCTTGACCAGACGTCATCATCACCGAGTGTCGATTCCTCATCCACTTCATGCAAAAGGACATCCGGATACTCGAGTAAAGGTTTGATCGCGATCAAACGGTCGGATCGAAAGTTATGGCCTTTCAAACCGTCCATCCAGCTTGGCTCGACCAGACCTCATCATCACCGAGAATCGATTCCTCATCCACTTCATGGAAAAGGGCATCCGGAAACTCCAGTAAAATTTTGATCGCGATCCAACGGTCGGATCGAAAGTTATGGCCCTTTCGAAACGTCACTCAAGCCTGGCGCGACCAGACCTCATCATCAGGAAGTATCAATTCCTCATCCAGTCCATGCAAAAGGGCATCCGGAAACTCCAGTAAAAGTTTGATCGCGATCCAACGATCGGATCGAAAGTTATGACCCTTTCAAACCGTCACTCAAGCCTGGTACGACCACACCTTATCATCACCGAGAATCGATTCCTCATCCACTCAATGCAAAAGGGCATCCAGAAACTCCAGTAAAAGTTTCATCGCGATCCAACGGTCGGATCGAAAGTTATGGCCCTTTCGGAACGTCATTCAAGCCTGGTGCGACCAGACCTCATTATCATCGAGTATCGATTCCTCATCCACTCCATGGAAAATGACATCCGGAAACTCCAGTAAAAGTTTGATCGGGATCCAACGATCGTATGGAAAGTTATGGCTTTTCAAAACGTCACTCAATCCTGGGACGACCACACCTCATCATCACCGACAATCGGTTCCTCATCCACTGCATGGAAAAGGGCACCGGAAACTCCAGTGAAAGTTTGATCGCGATCCAACGGACGGATCGAAAGTTATGGCCCTTTCAAACCGTCCATCAAGCCTGGCTCGACCTGACCTCATCATCACCGAGTATCGATTCCTCATCCACTCCATGGAAAAGGACATCCGGAAACTCTAGTAAAAGTTTGATGGCGATCCAACGGACGGATCGAATGTAATGGCCCTTTTAACCCGTCCATCAAGCATGGCTCGACCAGACCTCATCATCACCGAGAATCGATTCCTCATCCACTCCATGCAAAAGGGCATCCGGAAACTCCAGTAAAAGTTTGATCGCGATCCAACGGTCAAATCGAAAGTTATGGCCCTTTCGAACCGTCAATCAATCCTGGATCGATCAGACCTCATCATCATCTAGTATCGATTCCTCATCCACTCCATGCAAAAGGGCATCCGGAAACTCCGGTAAAAGTTTGAGTGCGATCCCACGGTCGGATCGAAAGTTATGACCCTTTCGAAACGTCCATCAAGCCTCTTACGACCAGACCTCATTATCTTCGAGTATCGATTCTTCATCCACTCCATGGAAAACGACATCCGGAAACTCCAGTAAAAGTTTGATCGCGATCCAACGATCGGATGGAAAGTTATGGCTTTTCAAAATATCACTCAAGCCTGGCTCAACCTGACCTCATCATCACCGAGTATCGATTCCTCATCCGCTCCATGCAAAAGGGCTTCCGGAAACTCCAGTAAAAGTTTGATCGCGATCCAACGGACGGATCGAAAGTTATGGCCCTTTCGAATCGTCCTTCTAGCCTGGCTCGACCAGACCTCATCATCACCGAGTATCGATTCCTCATACCCTCCATGGAAAAGGGCATCCAGAAACTCCAGTAAAAGTTTGATCACGATCCAACGGTCGGATCGAAAGTTATGGCTATGTCGAACCGTTACTCAAGCCTGGTACGACCAGACCTCATCATCACCAAGAATCGATTCCTCATCCACTCCATGGAAAAGGGCATCCGGAAACTCCAGTAAAAGTTTGATCGGGATCCAACGGACGGATCGAAAGTTATGGCCCTTTCGAACCGTCAATCAATCCTGGATCGACCAGACATCATCATCACCGAGCATCTATTCCTCATCCACTCCATGGAAAAGAGCATTCGGAAACTCCAGTAAAAGTTTGAGCGCGATCCCACGGTCGGATCGAAAGTTATGACCCTTTCGAAACGTCCATCAAGCCTCTTACGACCAGACCTCATTATCTTCGAGTATCGATTCCTCATCCACTTCATGGAAAACGACATCCGGAAACTCCAGTAAAAGTTTGATCGCGATCCAACGATCGGATGGAAAGTTATGGCTTTTCAAACCTGGGACGACCACACCTCATCATCACCGACAATCGGTTCCTCATCCACTGCATGGAAAAGGGCATCCGAAAACTCCAGTGAAAGTTTGATCGCGATCCAACGGACGGATCGAAAGTTATGGCCCTTTCAAACCGTCCATCAAGCCTGGCTCGACCTGACCTCATCATCATCGAGTATCGATTCCTCATCCACTCCATGGAAAAGGGCATCCGGAAACTGCAGTAAAAGTCTGATGGCGATCCAACGGACGGATCGAATGTTATGGCCCTTTCGACCCGTCCATCAAGCATGGCTCGACCAGACCTCATCATCAGCGAGAATCGATTCCTCATCCACTCCATGCAAAAGGGCATCCGGAAACTCCAGTAAAAGTTTGATCGCGATCCAACGGTCGGATCGAAAGTTATGGCCCTTTCGAACCGTCTATCAATCCTGGATCGATCAGACCTCATCATCATCTAGTATCGATTCCTCATCCACTCCATGCAAAAGGGCATCCGGAAACTCCGATAAAAGTTTGAGCGCGATCCCACGGTCGGATCGAAAGTTATGACCCTTTCGAAACGTCCATCAAGCCTCTTACGACCAGACCTCATTATCTTCGAGTATCGATTCCACATCCACTCCATGGAAAAGGGCATCCGGAAACTCCAGTAAAAGTTTGATCGCGATCCAACATACGGATCGAATGTTTTGGCCCTTTCGAACCGTCCATCAAGCGTGGCTCGACCAGACCTCATCATCACCGAGAATTGATTCCTCTTCCACTCCATGCAAAAGGGCATCCGGAAACTCCAGTAAAAGTTTGATCGCGATCCAACGGTCGAATCGAAAGTTATGGCCCTTTCGAACCGTCAATCAATCCTGGATCGACCAGGCATCATCATCACCGAGCATCTATTCCTCATCCACTCCATGGAAGAGAGCATTCGGAAACTCCAGTAAAAGTTTGAGCGCGATCCCACGGTCGGATCGAAAGTTATGACCCTTTCGAAACGTCCATCAAGCCTCTTACGACCAGACCTAATTATCTTCGAGTATCGATTCCTCACTCACTCCATGGAAAACCACATCCGGTAACCCTAGTAAAAGTTTGATCGCGATCCACCGATCGGATGGAAAGTTATGGCTTTTCAAAACGTCACTCAAGCCTGGGAAGACCACACCTCAACATCACCGAGAATCGGTTCCTCATCCACTCCATGGAAAAGGGCATCCGGAAACTCCAGTAAAAGTTTGATCGCGATCCAACGGTCGGATCGAAAGTTATGGCCCTTCCGAACCGTCCATCAAGCCTGGTTCGACCAGACCTCATCATCAGCAAGTATCAATTCCTCATCCACTCCATGCGAAAGGGCATCCGGATACTCTAGTAAAAGTTTGAGCGCGATCCCACAGTCCGATTGAAAGTTAAGGCCCTTTCGAACCGTCACTCAAGCCTGGTACGACCAGACCTCATCATCACCGAGAATCGATTCCTCATCCACTCCATGCAAAAGGGCATCCGGAAACTCCAGTAAAAGTTTGATCGCGATCCAACGGTCGGATCGAAAGTTATGGCCCTTTCGGAACGTCACTCAAGCCTGGTGCAACCAGACATCATTATCACTGACAATCGGTTCCTCATCCACTGCATGGAAAAGGGCACCAGAAACTCCAGTAAAAGTTTGATCGCGATCCAACGGACGAATCGAAAGTTATGGCCATTCAAATCGTCCACCAAGCTTGGCTCGACCTGACCTCATCATCACCGCGTATCGATTCCTCATCCACTCCATGGAAAAGGGCATCCGGAAATTGCAGTAAAAGTTTGATCGCGATCCAGCGGACGGATCGAATGTTATGGCCCTTTCGAACCGTCCATCTAGCGTGGCTCGACCAGACCTCATCATCACCGAGAATCGATTCCTCATCCACTCCATGCAAAAGGGCATCCAGTAAAAGTTTGATCGCGATCCAACGGTCGGATTGAAAGTTATGGCCCTTTTGAACCGTCAATCAAGCCTGGCTCGATCAGACCTCATCATCATCTAGTATCGATTCCTCATCCACTCCATGCAAAAGGGCATCCAGAAACTCCGGTAAAAGTTTGAGCGCGATCCCACAGTCGGATCGAAAGTTATGGCCCTTTCGAACTGTCCATCCAGCCTAGCTTGACCTGACCTCATCATCACCGAGAATCGATTCCTCATCCACTCTATGGAAAAGGGCATCCGGAAACTGCAGTAAAAGTTTGATCGCGATCCAACGGACGGATCGAAAGTTATGGCCTTTCAAATCGTCCATCAAGCCTGGCTCGACCTAACCTCATCATCACCGAGTATCGATTCCTCATCCACTCCATGGAAAAGGGCATCCGGAAACTGCAGTAAAAGTTTGATCGCGATCCAACGGATGGATCGAATGTTATAGCCCTTTCGAACCGTCCATCAAGCGTGGCTCGACCAGACCTCATCATCACCGAGAATCGATTCCTCATCCACTCCATGCAAAAGGGCATTCGGAAACTCCAGTAAAAGTTTGATCGCGATCCAACTGTCGGATTGAAAGTTATGACCCTTTTGAACCGTTAATCAAGCCTGGCTCGATCAGACCTCATCATCATCTAGTATCGATTCCTCATCCATTCCATGCAAAAGGGCATCCGGAAACTCCGGTAAAAGTTTGAGCGCGATCCCACGGTCGGATCGAAAGTTATGGCTTTTCGAAACGCCACTCAAGCCTAGGACGACCACACCTCATCGTCACCGAGAATCGGTTCCTCATCCACTGCATGGAAAAGGGCACCGGAAACTCAAGTAGAAGTTTGATCGCGATCCAACGGTCGAATCGAAAGTTATGGCCCTTCCGAACCGTCCATCCAGCCTGGCTCGACCAGACATCATCATCACCGAGTATCGATTCCTCATCCACTCCATGCAAAAGGGCATCCGAAAACTCTAGTAAAAGTTTGAGCGCGATCCCACAGTCGGATCGAATGTAATGGCCCTTTCGACACGTCCATCAAGCATGGCTCGACCAGACCTCATCATTACCGAGAATCGATTCCTCATCCACTCCATGCAAAAGGGCATCCGGAAACTCCAGTAAAAGTTTGATCGCGATCCAACGGTCAAATCGAAAGTTATGGCCCTTTCGAACCGTCAATCAATCCTGGATCGATCAGACCTCATCATCATCTAGTATCGATTCCTCATCCACTCCATGCAAAAGGGCATCCGGAAACTCCGGTAAAAGTTTGAGTGCGATCCCACGGTCGGATCGAAAGTTATGACCCTTTCGAAACGTCCATCAAGCCTCTTACGACCAGACCTCATTATCTTCGAGTATCGATTCTTCATCCACTCCATGGAAAACGACATCCGGAAACTCCAGTAAAAGTTTGATCGCGATCCAACGATCGGATGGAAAGTTATGGCTTTTCAAAATATCACTCAAGCCTGGCTCAACCTGACCTCATCATCACCGAGTATCGATTCCTCATCCGCTCCATGCAAAAGGGCTTCCGGAAACTCCAGTAAAAGTTTGATCGCGATCCAACGGACGGATCGAAAGTTATGGCCCTTTCGAATCGTCCTTCTAGCCTGGCTCGACCAGACCTCATCATCACCGAGTATCGATTCCTCATACCCTCCATGGAAAAGGGCATCCAGAAACTCCAGTAAAAGTTTGATCACGATCCAACGGTCGGATCGAAAGTTATGGCTATGTCGAACCGTTACTCAAGCCTGGTACGACCAGACCTCATCATCACCAAGAATCGATTCCTCATCCACTCCATGGAAAAGGGCATCCGGAAACTCCAGTAAAAGTTTGATCGGGATCCAACGGACGGATCGAAAGTTATGGCCCTTTCGAACCGTCAATCAATCCTGGATCGACCAGACATCATCATCACCGAGCATCTATTCCTCATCCACTCCATGGAAAAGAGCATTCGGAAACTCCAGTAAAAGTTTGAGCGCGATCCCACGGTCGGATCGAAAGTTATGACCCTTTCGAAACGTCCATCAAGCCTCTTACGACCAGACCTCATTATCTTCGAGTATCGATTCCTCATCCACTTCATGGAAAACGACATCCGGAAACTCCAGTAAAAGTTTGATCGCGATCCAACGATCGGATGGAAAGTTATGGCTTTTCAAACCTGGGACGACCACACCTCATCATCACCGACAATCGGTTCCTCATCCACTGCATGGAAAAGGGCATCCGAAAACTCCAGTGAAAGTTTGATCGCGATCCAACGGACGGATCGAAAGTTATGGCCCTTTCAAACCGTCCATCAAGCCTGGCTCGACCTGACCTCATCATCATCGAGTATCGATTCCTCATCCACTCCATGGAAAAGGGCATCCGGAAACTGCAGTAAAAGTCTGATGGCGATCCAACGGACGGATCGAATGTTATGGCCCTTTCGACCCGTCCATCAAGCATGGCTCGACCAGACCTCATCATCAGCGAGAATCGATTCCTCATCCACTCCATGCAAAAGGGCATCCGGAAACTCCAGTAAAAGTTTGATCGCGATCCAACGGTCGGATCGAAAGTTATGGCCCTTTCGAACCGTCTATCAATCCTGGATCGATCAGACCTCATCATCATCTAGTATCGATTCCTCATCCACTCCATGCAAAAGGGCATCCGGAAACTCCGATAAAAGTTTGAGCGCGATCCCACGGTCGGATCGAAAGTTATGACCCTTTCGAAACGTCCATCAAGCCTCTTACGACCAGACCTCATTATCTTCGAGTATCGATTCCACATCCACTCCATGGAAAAGGGCATCCGGAAACTCCAGTAAAAGTTTGATCGCGATCCAACATACGGATCGAATGTTTTGGCCCTTTCGAACCGTCCATCAAGCGTGGCTCGACCAGACCTCATCATCACCGAGAATTGATTCCTCTTCCACTCCATGCAAAAGGGCATCCGGAAACTCCAGTAAAAGTTTGATCGCGATCCAACGGTCGAATCGAAAGTTATGGCCCTTTCGAACCGTCAATCAATCCTGGATCGACCAGGCATCATCATCACCGAGCATCTATTCCTCATCCACTCCATGGAAGAGAGCATTCGGAAACTCCAGTAAAAGTTTGAGCGCGATCCCACGGTCGGATCGAAAGTTATGACCCTTTCGAAACGTCCATCAAGCCTCTTACGACCAGACCTAATTATCTTCGAGTATCGATTCCTCACTCACTCCATGGAAAACCACATCCGGTAACCCTAGTAAAAGTTTGATCGCGATCCACCGATCGGATGGAAAGTTATGGCTTTTCAAAACGTCACTCAAGCCTGGGAAGACCACACCTCAACATCACCGAGAATCGGTTCCTCATCCACTCCATGGAAAAGGGCATCCGGAAACTCCAGTAAAAGTTTGATCGCGATCCAACGGTCGGATCGAAAGTTATGGCCCTTCCGAACCGTCCATCAAGCCTGGTTCGACCAGACCTCATCATCAGCAAGTATCAATTCCTCATCCACTCCATGCGAAAGGGCATCCGGATACTCTAGTAAAAGTTTGAGCGCGATCCCACAGTCCGATTGAAAGTTAAGGCCCTTTCGAACCGTCACTCAAGCCTGGTACGACCAGACCTCATCATCACCGAGAATCGATTCCTCATCCACTCCATGCAAAAGGGCATCCGGAAACTCCAGTAAAAGTTTGATCGCGATCCAACGGTCGGATCGAAAGTTATGGCCCTTTCGGAACGTCACTCAAGCCTGGTGCAACCAGACATCATTATCACTGACAATCGGTTCCTCATCCACTGCATGGAAAAGGGCACCAGAAACTCCAGTAAAAGTTTGATCGCGATCCAACGGACGAATCGAAAGTTATGGCCATTCAAATCGTCCACCAAGCTTGGCTCGACCTGACCTCATCATCACCGCGTATCGATTCCTCATCCACTCCATGGAAAAGGGCATCCGGAAATTGCAGTAAAAGTTTGATCGCGATCCAGCGGACGGATCGAATGTTATGGCCCTTTCGAACCGTCCATCTAGCGTGGCTCGACCAGACCTCATCATCACCGAGAATCGATTCCTCATCCACTCCATGCAAAAGGGCATCCAGTAAAAGTTTGATCGCGATCCAACGGTCGGATTGAAAGTTATGGCCCTTTTGAACCGTCAATCAAGCCTGGCTCGATCAGACCTCATCATCATCTAGTATCGATTCCTCATCCACTCCATGCAAAAGGGCATCCAGAAACTCCGAAAACTCTAGTAAAAGTTTGAGCGCGATCCCACAGTCGGATCGAAAGTTATGACACTTTCGAACCGTCCATCAAGACTCTTACGACCAGACCTCATCATCATCGAGTATCGATTCCTCCTCCACTCCATGGAAAAGGGCATCCGGAAACTCCAGTAAAAGTTTGAGCGCGATCCTACTTTCGGATCGAAAGTTATGACCCTTTCGAACCGTCCATCAAGACTCTTACGACTAGATCTCATCATCACCGAGTATCGATTCCTCATCCACTCCATGCAAAAGGGCATCCAGAAACTCTAGTAAAAGTTTAAGCGCAATCCCATGGTCGGATCGAAAGTTATGACCCTTTCGAACCGTCCATCAAGACTCTTACGACCAGACCTCATCTTCATCGAGTATCGATTCCTCCTCCACTCCATGGAAAAGGCCATCCGGAAACTCCAGTAAAAGTTTGATCGCGATCCAATGATCGGATCGAAAGTTATGGCTTTTCAAAACATCACTCAAGCCTGGACGACCACACCTCATCATTACTGACAATCGGTTCCTCATCCACTGCATGGAAAAGGGCACTAGAAACTCCAGTAAAAGTTTGATCGTGATCCAACGGACGGATCGAAAGTTATGGCTCTTTCAAACCGTCCATCAAGCCTGGCTCGACCTGACATCATCATCACCGAGTATCGATTCCTCATCCACTACATGGAAAAGGGCACCCGGAAACTCCAGTAAAAGTTTGATCATGATCCAACATACGGATCGAATGTTGTGGCCCTTTCGAACCGTCCATCCAGCGTGGCTCGACCAGACATCATCATCACCGAGAATCGATTCCTCTTCCACTCCATGCAAAAGGGCATCCAGAAACTCCAGTAAAAGTTTGATCGCGATCCAACGGTCGGATCGAAAGTTATGGCCCTTTCTAACCGTCCATCCAGCCTAGCTCGACCAGACCTCATCATCACCGTGTATCGATTCCTCATCACCTCCATGGAAAAGGGCATCCAAAAATTCCAGTAAAAGTTTGAGCGCGATCCAACGGTCGGATCAAAAGTTATAGCCCTTCCGAACCGTCCATCCAGCCTGGCTCGACCAAACATCATTATCGGCGAGTATTGTTTCCTCATCCACTCCATGGAAAAGGGCATCCGGAAACTCCGGTAAAAGTTTGATCGCGATCCAACAGTCAGATCGAAAGTTATGGCCCGTTCGAACCGTCACTCAAGCCTGGCTCGACCAGAACTCATCATCACCAAGTATCGATTCCACATCTCATCCATGGAAAAGGGCATCCGGAAACTCCAGTAAAAGTTTGATCGCGATCCAACGGTCGGATCGAAAGTTATGGCCCTTCCGAACCATCTATCAATCCTGGCTCGACCAGACCTCATCATCACCGAGTATCGATTCCTCATCCACTCCATGGAAAAGGGCATCCGGAAACTCCAGTAAAAGTTTGATC
>Ga0325400_1002900_pt1 | contig 15271 bp, 5 predicted proteins | sample PopdelMetagenome_2_FD_205662 | JGI IMG/M metagenome (GOLD analysis project Ga0325400, IMG submission 205662) | Populus deltoides microbial communities from Bellville, Georgia, United States - Xylem-PdKOR-R1 | ecosystem: Host-associated > Plants > Phyllosphere > Stem > Wood/Secondary xylem... | reverse complement strand
TTGAGACTAACGCGTAGGCATCTTTAACCATGGATTCAGCTGGTGGAAGACTGAAACCTTTGGGAATAAATTACTTACTTCCATAGCAAGCATTTTGGATAAGAAAATAATAAATGCTTGTGGAATTTCTGCTCTAGTTCATGGCTTCATGCATAAGCATGCTTCCTACTTGGTCCAATCTCTCTAATTGGTGAAATAATTCTACACACACATATACATAGCTCATTCAATCATGAAGGAAATCTATCGATCTAGCCCTTGCATATATATATACATAGCTCATTCAATCATAAAGGAATCTATCGATCTAGCCCGTGCATATATATGAAGAGGCACCTTTAAGCTCTCCAGAAAACCTTACTATTAATGCTAGCCCCATAATTTCTTCGAGATTTTCGAAACCGGGTTCTACTTATAATTCAGAATTAGTTAATTTTCAGCAACTTCACAGTTCAACTAAAACATTTCTTAGTAAGTCTCTTGCAATGATTAAAGCAGCAAGGATAATAGGACAGCACTTCATATAAGGTGGGGTTATCCTTCTTAATTTCCAGCATTCCTTCCACCTTTAACGAAGCAATTAGGGTTTCTAGCAACTTTAACTTGCTATATATAAGTTAACTCTTGTCATGAACATTGGCATTTAATGGGAATTCATTGTAGGATAATAAGGAATAAAGCTTCATGAAATAATGCGAAAGTTTATTAAGTACTGTTTAAATATTACATCTTAAATTGATACCACATGTGAAGCAAAGAAATCTTACAGAACCCTAAAGGAATCTAGGGTTATTGGATACTAAATGAAGGAGAGACAAAACCACCTTCAACATCAGTAGTAACCTCCAATTGATGATCTTAGAATGAGCCAGTACCCCCCCTCATCCTTCTTTGAGGTACCAGAGAAAGAAAAACATTCCTTCCCCCTAGCTCTACAAATGTCTTCTAGGTACATCAATTGCCACAAACATGTATTCCATAAATCTAGTACTTACTAAAGCAAACTAATTAAACATCATAAATGCTTTGCACTCGCTTGAAACATTGAAAAATCCACAGCTTTACAATAAATTAAACACAGCAATTAAGTTGAAATACCTAGATAGAATATTATGGATCGTGACCAAGTCTAAGCTCCAAATCCAAATCATCATCTGCTTCACTGCCGTCTTCTATTTTTTCTTCGGTATTATCATCTACATGGGATGGATCGATTTGCTGGCTTAGACTCCCTCTCCAAATATCTTCTCCGATTGGATACAAATGCTGTGGAGTTTGTGCATAGAAATCACCATTGTGTTGTTGTGCATATGGGGATCCTATACCCCATGTCGAGGATAACGGAAAAAATGTTTGGTAATTCGTATGTACCTCGTGAGGTGTAGGATAGTGAGCTGGGTAACTTTGAAGGGCAGGGTAGCCTCGAAAACTGGGAAAATCCTCATCAACTTTGCTTGAAAAGGAAGGAACTGAGCTAGGCCTTGACTTGGCTCTATCTTTCCTATGAATATTCATATGTCCTCCCAAAGCCTGAGCAGTAGTAAAGCCTCTCTTGCAAAAAACACACTCATAGGACCTGCCGGTGCCTGTATCTTGATAGGATCGATCGGTAATTTCTTCGTCGCTTGAGCTCTTCGAGTCTTCATCATGTTGGTTTGATGATTCCATGATATAGAAATTTTAAAAATTTCACTTGAAATAGTGGGAACGCTTAGTGAGCAAGGAAGACGAAGGGTAGATGATGATATATTATAGAGAGGGAAAGGTTTAGGGGGGTGGGAGACAAGAGACAAATAAAGGACACAGGCATTTCCTAAGTGATGAATTCTAGTGAAGGTATTTTGAGAGAGAAAAGTCTTAGATTTTTGCTAGGAGATCGTTTCTGTTAGCCGGCTGCAGCTAGAGCTAGTGGATCCATCTTTTACAGACACAGTTATTTTTTTAACGATGATTCTCCCTGAGCTGTCCCCTCATTACAGCTTTTGTAGCTTTCATCTATGTTGGCTTCGTTAACGCGGCCATGATTTTGTCATTTCTGTACACATAGCATAGCCTATAGCATAGCGTAGCATATTATATACACATATATTTGCAAATCTATATACTTTTCTAACAGTTGTTAATCTATTCACATTGGGGCATAAATTTCTTCCGGGGCCTGCCGACCATCAAAGGCAATTTGTCACATCTAATATGTTACGTACCGATCGAAGGAGGGAACATTTGATTTCTTGAATAAATCAAAACCATATCTGTTTATCGATCGAGAGCATAAACATATATGCAAAAAGTTGGAAGTCCATCGAGGTGACTACATCACCAATTATTAAGCTCTTTTGGATAGTCACTTCAGTTAATTTCTTGCAGTATACTTCTTGCCAAAGAAATATATATGTATTCAACTAGCTAGTTACATATATAGCTACGAGACTTGATTGGAGCTAATCCGGTCCTTGAACAGAGTATGGAATTGATTTAATTAACTTTTAACTATTTAAAATAAAAATCTTAAGATGATATCGTTTCAACTTTTATAATTAATTGGCGCTCAAGAGCGAAATTGAAGGAGCTTTCTGGTGCCTACTAGCTCGTGAAAGCAAGCCAGTTTCCGCATTGATTGATTTGACTAAAGGGCGAAACATATTCTCTGAAATTTCAGGCACCATACTAATGATGTTTTTTCACGGTGGTCAAGTCAACCATTATTTACATTGCCTGGTCTCAAAATAGTCGTTGAAGGCAAGGATAACACAAGCAAAAGGTTTTCTGTTTACCAGAGCAAGATGTATAGTCTTACAATTTGAACCCAGCCTACGCTACACGACTGAACTTGCATTTCACATATCGCAAAGGAAAGATGTAGGAAACTTCCTAGAAGAATATATGATGAACAAGAACAGTGTACTTTTGTAGTTTACACTTTGTCTTTAAGCATCGGCCATAGGCCCATAACTAATGGAAAACACATCACCTTTATGTCACCACACAGTCAACATCACATCAATATGATAACCCCAGGTGAGCTATTCAAAATCATAAGTTTCATAGAATTGAAGTTTTGGTAATCATCAGCTGCTTAATTTATTTGGCACGTAGGGTTGAGCAATTTTGAGAGGCTAATCATTAGCCACGGCGGTGCTTACCATGAAATTATGCCACAACTATAATGAATCATGGGTATATACAACATGAATTACTTGTGCTAGCTTTAGGCTGATTAATCTCAGCTGGAATGCATGAAGAATTCTCCAAAAAGTCTTGGCTTTTACTTGGAGCTGGTAACATATGCAGGCCGAAACGTTTTCTTTACCCTTTTTTTCTTATTATTTTAAATCTAGAGGTAAATATTGTAGTTTGCTTGGAAAATGGCAGCACTGAGATTGGTGGGACGTACGCCTGATCGTTAAATAAAACAGCATCTTAAAATATGACAATATGATCAATCTCAGAGGTGGTAGCAAGGGAATTATCATATATATACTTCAAAAACACTTCTACATCAACTTGTATATGAAATGATTGATTTTTCTTATGGATTAATCAGCATGCCAGGCCCTTTTGGCCACCGGTGAGGAAAATGGCATGGGCACCTAAAAAACTAAGAACAACATGTCATTTCAATGACTAGATGGACAAAACATCCCACTCAAGTCGCCTTATAAATTGGCAAGGAGTAAGATGGGATTTGTAATCTTCTCTTGAAAAAGGATCCAATCGAACGTTTGATTTTCCTTTCCCTGATGTATGGGCGACGTCAAAAAGGAAAATGGTGGTTCAAAAGACCAGAAACAGACATAACACTTAAAGCTGGTGATGGTATTGGTACGAGAAATGAGGTTACTGTTAATTAGGGCAGTGAACTTGACTAAGTCTATAGTCTATGCCAAGAAAAATGCAAGAGGAAGAGTTTGGGCGGTAAAGACATGGACTGTATCATGGACGACAACTACGTGAGTGCTGCCACTACTTTTTTTTCTCTACCAAATCACCCGTCTTTTAGTTCCATTCGTTGGAAGATGTAACCATGAGAATAAGATTTTTGGAGCTTTGCGAATGTTTCTTGTGAGACCCAGTGTGATGCTGAGAATTCAAATTAATGCTTTAATTTATCGTTGTTATTCTACCCAAAAAAAAAAAAAAAACTTCAGAAGGCAGCCTTTCTTCTCAACTCGTTTCAAGAAAAGATCCAAGAACATAAAATCTGACATTTTTATTTGGAAATTACACGAATTTGGTGGGAATTTGTAGATGGGAGGAGCTATTTTTTTTTCAAAACTCGTGAGAATAGCAACGACAACAAATTAAGCCTAATCAATCTTATACAAATCAACGCAGTGTACGTATAACAAAAAATAGAAAATCTCTTTGTTTTATAAAATCTGAAAAGCTCTTAGATCTACTTAAGAAAATAAATATGAAAATAACTAAAAAATAATTCAAAATTAAAAAAAAAACATCTTCTAGGAGTTTTTCCAATCTCTCCATCGGTTTAAGAGAGTTGATTCTTATAAGAAACAAAATACACAGAATCCCCTAATAAAATTTATGGTTGAGTAATTAAAATTTCATTTTAATTCAACTGTTCATAAATATAGTGTGTTTGAAAATATAATAAATATTGATTTTTAAAGTGTTTTTTGTTTGGAAATGTATCAGAATAATATATTTTTTATTTTTTAAAATTTATTTTTAATATTAACACACAAAACGATATAAAATTAAAAACAAAAAACTCAATTTTTTTTTTAAAAAAAACATCATCCAGCCTGAAGAATTGGATGAGATTGAGAGCCTGTGTATATATATATATAGTGACATGGAATATTTTGCACGTAGAAAAGTAAGAAAGGAAAATTAAAGCTTTCATGGATTGAAATTAATGGAAACAGAAGCTTGGACACTAATCCACGTACGTGCCGACCCACAGGTTCAAACACTTAGATGCAAATCCAGACGGTCAATCAGATTGAAGAATTAATTTGAATGGGTCTCTGGTCAATTATCTTGAATTGTAAAACCATTTTCAATTTTTCAAAATATTGGACAAAGCCGTCCTAGCTCCTCCATCATCGATCATGCAAATATGTAAAATATTAGCAGACAGGGTCATTGAACTTACTATTTTATATTTTACATTTAAATACTATAATTGGATAGCCTCCGTTTATTATTGTTTTCAAATTAATTTTTTATATAAAAACATATCAAATTAATATATATATTTTTTAATTTTTTCTTGATGATTTTAATGTGTCGATATTAAATATAAAAAAGGGTTAAATTTATTTTTGAAATTAAATTATTTGCGATGGAAATTAATGAATATCTTACTTCTTATTGTTGATGCAAGTCTAATTAGATCAACATTACATTTTGATGACGAACGTGAAGCTGCAAAAAGAAGGAGAGTGGAGAAGAAAAGAAAAACGAGTGGGGGCCAAGGCCTAGCTGATTTGGTATCTTGGGCCAAGACTATGAATGGACCTTGCCCATCTTTTCTTGTCCGGAAATTAGCAGCACAACGACAGGGCGTGAGTTTCGTGATTACGCCTTGCAGCACGAGATATAATGGTGTTAATTATTTTTTAAAATATTTTTTATTTAAAAATATATTAAAATAATATTTTTTATTTTTAAAATTTATTTTTAATATTAATATATTAAAATAATATAACAATTAAAGGTAAGGAAAAAAAATTAAATTGAAAAAAATCAATTCTTTTAAAAAACAAAAATAAACAGCTTCTTAGTTAATTTATTTAATTTTTATTTTTTTATTATTATATATAAAGCTAAAAGAAACCATTGTTTTACTATATATTTTGTGCGGTTAAACTACTAATTTGACCGTTGAGATCAATTTCATTAAGCTAGGTCTCCTTAGGAGTAGAAAACTATTTTTGATGGGACACATTTTTCATTACGAGAATTGAGGACTTTACATTGTTATTTTTTCAGGTTTTGTTTTATATTGTAATTCGGTCTCATGTGTTGCAAGTTCAAAGGTTTTTTTTATATTTTAAATTTGGTTTTTATTTTTTTATTTCAAATTTTTTTAAAATGTTTTTTTACAATTTACTCCTTGTGTTTTTTTCCTATCAAATATAATATATATATTTTTTGTTATTATTGCTATTTTTTTACCTTGCAAGATTTTGTTATATTGATTTTGGTTGCAGGTTTGACAGGTTAACCCGGGTTGATTCAAGTCATTTTTTCCTTTACTTTTTATGAGGTTCTTTCAATTTCATAATCCGAATCACAGGTTTGACATGATAACTCTAGTCAATTTTTTTAATTAATGTTTTTCAATTTTATTCTTCAACATTGATTGATTGAGAATGAACTTTATAATTTGTTTTGATTTGTTTCATATAAGGTTATTATGGTCTCATGATTTAGATCGATGATTTAACAGGTTAACCTGAGTTAGCCTAGATCGATTCAATATATTCTCGTTTCAATATTATTATTATTTTTTAAAATATTATCTTAAATTTCTATGAATCAAACTATATTTTTACTAGTTGTTCGAGTTATTTTTGAACCCATATCAAACTGATCATGTATAATTAATTTTTGTTTATTAAAAAAATATTAGCAATATCTAAATATTTTTTTTATATATTTAAAAAAAATTTAATTCGACAGCATAAGCATAATGCAAGTCAATCATCTAGTTACAAAACTAGCAAGGTTTATTGATACCTTGGCCTTGATCCGGACAAGTTTTCTTTATTAATTAAACTTGAGTACATAATAGATTAATCCCTCTCGTTTTTCATAACAAATTAAGGAATTCCTCTAGTTTCAAAAACTAATTAATCAATCCCTTTTTTGTACTTCATGTTTTTTTTTTCAATTTTGATATTTTAAGAAATAGAAAAAAGAGAGTAAATAATAGGAACATATTGATGAGAAAAGAAGATATTTTTCGGAACAAAGTAATATGAAATTAAACATGATTAAAACTTTATCAAATGAATAATTAATAAATTTTTAAAATTAGAGGAACCATGCATCTAATTTATTTTTCAGAATCAAAGAGATTAATTTATAATTTACTCCCTTAATTAGAATTAATCATCGGTACCATGAGATATAATCATATAAGGCCAAGTTTCTTTCTTCTTCTTTTTTTGAACAAAGAAAGACAGGTACTTGAATAACAAGACTTTCGGCGAGTGAAAAATTGAGGAGAAAGCATGAATGCCTGAGGATGGTGACGGCAGCTTAACTTCCTTCATCCCATTCACTATTTTCTTTCACTAAAACGTGCACTTTGGCAGGCTCTATTCTACACTACCATGTCCATTTTTCTTACCTCTCCTGTTCTATACTAACACTTCAAGGTTGAAATCTTTTCATCCTTTGAATTTAATGATCTCTGCTTCCTTTTCATCCAGTCTCATCACTTTACTATTTACAAAGAGATTGGTGGAATTAAGTCATTTTCTTTAGGTATACAGAACAAACTTTGTGTTTCTTGTGTCAAGGAAAGGTCATCTCATGCTACTGGCACAGACAATGGCAGGAACATGCGAAGGGTCAGATGTTGGTAATGTAACTCTTTGAATCATTTGACGAAGGCAATGAATCGGATAGCCCAAGTGTTAATGTAAAGGAAACTTAATTAAGAGGTTTCATTCAATAAGATATGTGCTCATCATGAATTAATCTTTAATTAACGAGGTCATTAATTAGTCTATGGTCACCAAATTTCGACCAAATTAAGGAATTGATTGTGAGAGGCTCACCTACTTTTGCACTCTACATTGCCAACCCAAATTATTTTCTATGGAGTTTTGAGTGGATATCCACGCAGTAATTAAAGAGAATAAATGAGCATTTACGGGAGGAAAATAGAATAAAAATAGAAGTAATTAAATAGTTTTGTGTTAATTATTGATTAAGGCAAACATTCACCTAATTAAAATCCTCCTCATCTTCCTTAATTACGAATTATATGTGAACAATGAGAGATGCGTCTCAACAACTTCATCTTCAACTATGTTACAGTTAACCTAATCAGCAAGGACAAGGCCACCCTAAACTAATCATGAAGATTAGGATTAAAAACAGACAATTGATTTCTAAGCTGAATATAATTAAAGCCATACCTAAACAGCATTAATGCATGGTAGATTACATGGACGACAATGATCATAACTGACAACAGACAAGACCAAAAAGGGTTCTCAGCAATAGTATCTGTCAAGTATGGTGTAAGAAATCCTCACAAAAGACCGTCTCCCTTCAAATTAGCCTGCGTCTGAGAATATTTCATACAAATCATGGTAGATGATAAGGAGGTGCAAGAGACCGGCTAGAAAGAAACCAAAGATCTAGCTAGCCACTAGATAGTGTGAGCTTAGAGTAAACATTGATACTTAATTTTATACTAAAAGGCCAAGTCGAAGCTCCAAATCCAAAACCTCCTTCGGATCTTCGCACCCCATTTCCATGTCCAAGTTAATAATCTCATTTCTCCTCAAAACTTCAAGTTGATCACATTCTTGTGCGAAATTTTTCTTCAATTCTCCAACCCCGAACACAGCTCCTGCATTGCTCTTCTTCTTTGTTAAATCTTTACTTTCATGGCATTCAACTATGGATTTCTTTTCTCGGCAACAAGGTGAAGAGAAAGAACTCAGGTATGGAGAATGATCATGAGTGTGATCATCAGGGTACGGCAAGAACTTAGATGACGAAGAAAGTAAATGATCGGGGTTAGGATTAGTAGTAGGGTACTTTGGACATTTAAAAAACCAAGAAGGTAGCTGTCTCAGCTTGGCTCTATCTCTCCTGTGAACGTTCATATGGCCCCCAAGTGCTTGAGCAGAGATGAATTGTCTCTTGCAAAAGCTGCATGAGTAGTTTCTTTGAGGCCATGAAAAAACGCTTGAATGCTCTCCTTGAAAGATCGCGTTGTTCTTCTCCCATTTGTCTTTAACCGTGCTGCTTCCCTGTGGAAATTTCTTGACCATGGCTAGATGTATACCTTCTGTTTCAATACAACCTCAAAAGATCAAACAACAAGAACATTTAGTTTATCTAGCTCAGAAGGTGAGAGAAAGCTCAATGAAGTGAGAAATGCTGTTGTTTCATATTGATGCTGTCGAAGTAATTATATGCCAGAAACTGAAAATCCCATCAATGAAAATGTACTCACCTGCAGATGTCTGCTGCTATATTTGGATATTACTTGAACATATGTAAATAGAAAACTCAGTGTGAAGTGTTGTTCTTTTTTGCTAAATCGAGGGGAGATCAATTGGATGGTTCTCGCTCTTATAGAACTATACATACCTTCTCAACTTAAGCTTTATGGTTCTTTTATGTTTTAAAACCGGACAAGTTTGAATTTTATTATTTATATTTATTTAATAAAAATTAAATATAAAATAGTGTGAGTTTATATAAATTTCAAGAGGTTTTAATTTGAAAATATGTGTTAAAAAATAATATAAATCATATTTTAAAATGTCATGTAATATATTGTCAGAAAATCAAAACCTACATCAATAAAAAAAGTGAAAGGAAAGATCAAGGAAGAGATTTAATAACCCAGGACTAAAATCTTTGTTTAATGACCCAGGACTAAAATCTTTGTTTTCTTTTATCAATTTAGAATGTATGTTCTTTATCTTTACCTTTTAATTAAGTTTTTACATGCACATTAAGGCTATTGGGAATATTACAGTTATTAAGAAATGTTTAAGAAATATGATTTTTTGATGTTTGATTTTTCTAATCACTTTAATTTAAAGAGTGAGTGTTATATATTAATAGGGTCTTAGATTGATAGGAAGTCATTAGAAGTGATTTTATATATTTTTAGTAGATTATTTTGGAGTAATAGTGAAATTGAAAAAAAATATGATAAATTTATAACTTTATGCCACCGAAAATTGGCCTTCTAATTAGTGTTATGGTTGGAATTTAGTATTTAGTTATAGTATGCCATGAATTTTTTGATTTGACATTTCATCCTAAATTGGAGTTTTGGATTAAGATCTATGATCATTGAAAGTAGGCCACTTAAATCTATAATTTTTATATTTATAAGAACAAAAATTTTCTTGATCATTGCAAGGAGAATGAAATTTATAGGCAGCTTACAGTTACACACCCTCCTTAGCAAATCACACCATAGAGTATACTTAGAGGTAAAGGCCTTCTTGATAAATTCTGGGCTGAAGTTATCACTATGGAAGCCTATTTCTTTAATCGTTTTCCAATAAAGACAGGTAAAAATCGAACTCCATTTGAAGCTTTCATAACCATAAACCAGAAGTCAGCTAGCTAAAAGTATTTAACTACATTGCCTATGTAGATCAAAAAGAAAAACTTACTTGTGAGAATTCGTTTTCTTATTCCTGGATCAATTACTCCAGTGCCACTTCAATTGCTAAAACCAAAGTGATATTCCACAGTACGAATGTCTTTGTAAATCTTGTCAAGTCAATGCAGAGAGTTAAGATGGGAGAAGAGAAAGAGAGAACTATGTTCTTTCAATAATGAAAAGTTATCATTTCATATGGGTTATGTCCCTTTATATATGATTAGAGGAGGCGGTTACTTCCTTTAGTAACTCCTCTAATAACTTGGACTAGGACCATCCATCATGAGCGGACCAAGCTTAGCCCAATAACCAACAACCTATAATCTGGAGTGGACTTCACATAAATGTTTGCACATGTTGCTCGAATGGAAGCTATCAAAATTGTTTCTGCTTTGACAGGATCAATTACAATTACAAGGTTTTCAACTTGATGTCAAATTAGTTTTCCTCAATGAAGAACTGAAGAAGGAAGTTTATGTAGAGTAACCTCCAGGTTATGTAATGAAAGAAAAAGAAGACAAGGTTTGTCGACTTCATAAGACTCTTTACATGTTAAAACAAGCACCAAAAGTATGGAGTAACAAGATTAAATTATAATTTCATCAAAATGGTTTTGAAAAATGTCAATCTGAGCCATCATTTTATGTAAAGAAAGATTAAGAGCATATATATATTTTTTTATGGTTTATCTTTGTAATTATAACTTGATATTAGAAATACAAAGAAGACTCTACCGTTCGGTTCAATATAAATATATAAAAAATCACCATTAAAATTAATATATATAAACTTCAAACAAGTATTATTTTCAGTACAAATTCTTCTCCGCCATTTTTCCAACATTGAAATGGATTGACTGCAAGCCTGCGGCTAGATTGTGAAGGACAGCAGGCTCATGTAAATGTTGCCTGGGCATGTCATCAGCTCCACCCAGAAAACATCAAATAAGATTAACTCGGGCTTTGATTAACTTACACCGAGTCAGCTCTCTCTTTTATTTATGGTAAGACTTGGACTAGGCCGCGGCATGGGCTAATATCCAGAGTTGAGCAACTTAGATTGTCATGTCAATGGCCCACGTGGAAACTTTGCTGACAAACCCACTAACATAAGCAATCCTCACTTCACTCCTTGTATGAAATTTGGATCTCTTTTCTTAGTTCTGCTGATAAGAATATTAAGCAATCCTGGCTGCGTGCTAAGATTCAAATCTTTCAGCAATGAGAAAAAAAAAAAAAAACTATTTTTTAACAATAAAAAATATTTTAAATATATTTATGGGTATTTCTAGCATATGAAACGAGGGAATATGCTGAGGTCCTCTTTCAGATTATTTAAATTAATGTGTGCTATTAGGGATCATGTTAGAAAGATTATTCATAACAAGTAATAAAAAATATATTAAGATAATTTTTTTATATTTTTTATTTTCAATATCAATATATTAAAAGTAATAAAAAATACATAAAAATATTAATTTAATATTTTTTCAAATAAAAAATAGCTAATTAAATATATTTAATGTTTGTTCGTTTAGTATCGTTATGAATAATATTTTTTTAAAAAAATATATCAAAGTATTTATTATTATTATTATTATTATTATATAAGAAGTTTAAAATCACAAAAAAAATATAATATTTTATTCAAATAAAACAAATCCAGATCAAGATCAAGGAAAAAACAGAAACCAAATCCAAACACATAATCATATCTCCTCTACACAGCAAGCACCAAAAACCAACCAGCATTCCACGTGTCAAGAAACAAGAAGGGTCAAATCCAGAAAAGGCAATCACCGCTGCACTTTCCTACAAAGGTTTTCATTGCCATAAAGTGAAGCTCCTTGATCAACGACAACATGCTTATAAACTGCTGCTACTCGTGCTAGCAGGCAGCAGCCATAACCACTCCACCATCCCCTTCCTCCTCCATGCGGATTTCCAAACCACTCCTCAGCTTTATCATCTCCAGATCCTGAAAATAGAGCTTTATTTTTTATTTTTTATAATATTTGAAAAAAAGAAAAAGAAAATGGCTCCATCTGCTTCATCGTCATCACAGCTTCAAATTAATGAAACCCAAACCCTAATCCCAGGTATTCCAAACGACATCGCTTCACAAATCCTGTCAATGATCCCGTACTCGCACCATTCACGCATCAAACCCACTTGCAAATCATGGCACATCTTTCTCTCCTCAACCAAAACCCTATTTTTACTCCGCCACAATCTCCGCCACTCCAACCACCTCTTAATAATCTTCCCGCAGGATCCATTCATCTCTTTGCCTTACCTATTCGATCCGCAAAACCTCGCTTGGCGTCCACTCCCACCCATGCCGTGTAACCCTCACGTTTATGGACTCTGTAATTTCACTTCGGTTTCGATGGGCCCTAATCTCTATGTCCTCGGTGGGTCCCTCTTCGACACCCGGTCTTACCCCATCGACCGTCCTTCGCCAACATCGTCTGTTTTTCGGTTTAATTTTGTTGATTTCCTGTGGGAGAAACTGTGTCCGATGATTTCCCCGCGTGGTTCTTTTGCTTGTGTGGCGGTTCCTGATTTGGGCCAAATAATTGTGGCTGGAGGAGGGTCGAGGCATACGTGGTTTGGTGCGGCGGGGAGTAGGATAAGTTCGGTGGAGAGGTATGATGTTAGGAAAGATGAGTGGGTGGCAATAGACGGGTTGCCGAGATACAGGGCAGGGTGTGCGGGGTTTTTGAGTGGGAATCGGGAGGAAAAGGAGTTTTGGGTAGTGGGAGGGTATGGAGAGTCGAGGACGATTTCGGGGATTTTTCCGGTAGATGAGTATTACAAGGATGCTGTTGTGATGGATCTGGAGAAGAATGGATGTGGGAAATGGAGGGAAGTTGGGGATATGTGGGGTGTTGCGGGGAGAGGGAGGCTCGGGAAGATTGTTGTTGTTGAGGAGGAGGCTGAAGCTGAGGGCTTGGGAGTGAATCAGGGTCGCCCTGTTGTCTTCATGCTTGATGGGGATGAGATTTTCAGGTGAGTCATTATAATGTTTTTCCTGTCATTGTGGTGAAGTTATTTGTATTGTTAGTGTTTATTCTGTCTTTGAAGTGAGAGTTGCTAACTGTTGAATTAAGTAATTAGCTAAGTCACTTGCATTTCTAGTTAGGGTTTATGCTATACTTGACGTTGCCGTTGGATGCTATTTGATTTGTCTGTTTTAGATGCTGTTGTGCTATACAGAAGTAGCAACAATTCACTTCCATTTAATGAACTAAAGAAGCATGTTTAAACAAGTAGATTGTTTAAGTAGACATGTAAACTATTGTGCGGCAACATAGGATCCATTGGACCCCTTATTAGTAAAGGGAAAACGGTCTTCCAAACTTGTGAACCAGCTGGAAAAGCCCTTTCATTGCTTGTACGTAGAATTTGACTCATGTCGTTGCAGCATGTGCATGGGATACTTCTAGATTTCCATGTATCGTGTCTCTGAGGCCAGCTGGCCACAGGGTTCTGGTGGACTAAACCGCATAAGTTTTGCATGTGGTTATTAGATTGCCAAATACGCCAGCATAATCAATAACATACTATAGACGTGTTATGTCGTTTTTCTAGTGTTTGTATCCTCCAATGTCATTGTATTCTATGTTGTGCATTTCAGTTACTTTAATTGTCAAGAGATCTTTTAAAAAATGCTACAAACTCAATAACCCTCGTATTCCATTATAGATTGCACAAAACAAGAATGAATACTAATTAGGATCAATCAAGAATCTTAATGAATTATTGACACATTGCATGCTAGCAAGAGTAGGTTATATATATATATATATATATTGGAGTGCGTTATTAGCAATCGCAGTTGGGATTAATATTATCAGATTATAATGCGGAGACTAATACATATGGTTCTGTAAATGGCGGTCTATCACGGGTATTCTAGTCTTTTTAGGTTCTTTTATTGTGTGTTTTTTAAGTAGCTAGCATTAGTGTTTGGTAGAATTTTCTTAAAAATTTAAAACTGGCGTTAAGACCATTACCCGTGCTAAAATATGGTCCTGCTGAAGCAGCCTTGCAATTCAAAATAGTCTCGCAAAACAAATTTGGAAACCATTGCTTCCAATTTCCAAGTACCCTTAGATATATCAGAGTGTCCCTCCACTTTCTGTTAATGAGACAGCCTTATGCATTATTCAAATGAAACATGTAATGGCATATTCCTTCTTTTCTTTCCCTAGAAAAACAATAAACTTGCCATGTCCCTGTGGCAATGTGAGAGAAATGTATGTTCTGGTGTCAGAATTTTATTTGAAATTCATTTGCATTGAATTATTTGAAATGTAAAATATTATGTGTAGGATGTTAGTTGAAGTGTTTATTAGCATCTTCCTTTCAAGGTAGTTCTATCTTTCATATAGGAAATGATTCAGGTTGATATGTGTTGCATTAGGCTATAAATGTTGATCTGTGCTCACTCGACTCACCATTTAATGATCCAACTAGTGTTTCCACTGTACCTTCGCCCTCTCTTAAGTTACAAAATGTGGTTAAGCTTAGAAGCTATTTCTCTCTTTTTCTCAGCATGGGGGATGGTTGCTTTTGCACATGTACATGGACTATTGTGTACACACACATCTATATATTTTTTTTTCTTAGACATATTTGTGTATATGTCTTATTGATCGAATAAATAGTAACTTTCTATCTTGAGAGTTTTGGAATTCACTTGTTTATTCTATACTAATTCATCTTGTCAAGGCTAGTAAGAATGTATAATGGAATGATTAGAACAACTGAAGCATCTATTTTCAAGTGTTTTCAAATGTGATATGACCATGTTTATTGAAAGGTATAGATCCTTCATTCTGATTAACTCTCTTCTATTACTGTGTTATTGAAATTTGGTTTGATTGTTATGTTAATGATAGTGGAATGGTTATTTGAAGTC
>Ga0325400_1002899_pt1 | contig 15274 bp, 9 predicted proteins | sample PopdelMetagenome_2_FD_205662 | JGI IMG/M metagenome (GOLD analysis project Ga0325400, IMG submission 205662) | Populus deltoides microbial communities from Bellville, Georgia, United States - Xylem-PdKOR-R1 | ecosystem: Host-associated > Plants > Phyllosphere > Stem > Wood/Secondary xylem... | reverse complement strand
GAGAATCGCATACAGGTTAACGGGCGTTTGGTGGCGGAATAGAGGCCGTTGTTTTAGCTTTCACTAATGGGATGACTGACTTCAGCGGGTGAAAACAGACCTTAACACAGAAGTCAATGACCTTACTGATTATACTTATTGGCGGTTCAAAAGGACCTACCTCTGTCTAATTTAAAATACCAAAGTAAATTTGCCAAAATTCGTGGGTGATGCGCTTTTCGGTACGAGTAATATCACTCCAACATTGTCTTTTAGTAAAAACCCTCCGCACATTGACAAAACCTTTACTGCTTTTCCTGTATAGCCTGTTAATTAGCCTGCCGTTGCTGGCTCAGAAGAAGAATGATGCGTATCAGCTGCGCATTGCCCGAACCACCGCGCCCATTAAGGTCGATGGGATTATGGATGATGAAGGCTGGGTCAGTGCCGAAGTGGCAACCGATTTCTGGATGGTGCAGCCGATGGACACGAGCAAGGCAAAGGTCCGCACGGAGGTCCGCATGACCTATGATGACTACAATGTCTACATGATTGCCGTCTGCTACCACGGCGACGTGCCGGGTCCTTACATTGTCGAATCGCTCCGGCGGGACTGGACGTTCGGGCGCAACGATAATTTTATCTTCTTCATGGATACCTTCGACGACCAGACCAACGGCTTCACGTTTGGGGCGAATGCGGCCGGAGCGCAGTGGGACGGTCTGCTTTATGAAGGCGGTAAAGCCAACCTGAGCTGGGATAACAAGTGGTATTCCGTCGTCAAAAATTACCCGGATCGGTACATTCTGGAGTTAGCTATTCCGTTCAAAACGCTGCGTTACAAAAAAGGCATTACGCGCTGGGGCATCAACTTCAGCCGGCAGGATCTGAAAACCACCGAAAAGTCGGCCTGGGCGCCGGTTCCCCGGCAGTTTCCAACCGCGTCGCTGGCTTACACGGGGCAGTTAGTCTGGGACGAAGCGCCACCGGCGCCGGGGCCTAATATTTCCCTTATTCCGTACGCACTTACGGGCATGACCCGCGATTACCAGCACCGCACGCCCATGAACAACCGGTTTAATGCGGGTCTGGATGCGAAGATTGCCATCACGTCTTCGCTCAACCTCGACCTGACGGTAAACCCCGATTTTTCGCAGGTAGACGTCGATCAGCAGGTCACCAACCTCGACCGCTACGAACTGTTCTTTCCCGAAAAACGGCAGTTCTTTCTCGAAAACGGCGACCAGTTTACCAACTTCGGTTCGGCCTCGATCCGGCCTTTTTTCAGCCGCCGGATTGGCCTCGGCGGGGTGCCCATCCGCTTTGGCGCCCGACTCAGCGGTAAGCTCGACAAAAACTGGCGGATTGGGGTCATGGATATGCAAACCGGGCGAGTGGATGCCACGGGACTACCCGCGCAGAACTTCGCCGTGATGGCCCTGCAGCGGAGGGTTTTCGCCCGCTCCAACGTAGGCTTTCTGTTCGTCAATAAACAATCCGTCAACTACGAGCCGCAGCCAGACAAGACAGCGTACTCACCCTACAACCGCAACCTGGGACTGGAATACAACCTGGCCTCGTCCAATAACCTCTGGACAGGTAAGGCCCTGTTCCTGAAATCGTTCAGTCCGGGCCTTCAGGGGAAAGACGCCGTTTATCTGGCCAACCTGCAGTACAACAGCCGCCGGTGGCTCCTCAGCGAACAAGTTGAATCCGTTGGTCAGAATTACAATGCCGAAGCGGGTTACGTGCCACGCAAGGCTTACAACCGGCTTCTGACTAACATTGGGTATACATTCTTTCCGACCAATCGGCTGATTCTAAGCCACGGCCCTACGCTGACCTCGACTTATTTCTTCGATCCGGCCAATCGGCAGAGCGATAACGAAAACTATCTGGGTTATCTGATTACGTTCCGGAGCCGGGCTACGTTTCTGGCCTGGGCCGCGACGGATTATGTGCGCCTGCTTCAGCCTTTTGACCCTACCAACACGGGTCGGCAGACGCTGGCAACGGGTACCGAACACCGCTGGGCGGCCTGGGGCACCGACTTCGATTCCAAGCCGCAGAGCGTGTTTACCTACAGCGTGGCCTCGCGCTACGGTGGCTACTACGCCAACGGAACCCGCCTGAACCTGACCGCCGACCTGGGCTACCGACTGCAGCCCTACGTGAGCCTGTTGATGAGTGCTAATTACAACGACATCCATCTACCCGCGCCCTGGGGTCGCACAAAATTCTGGCTGGTGGGGCCACGCTTCGACGTAACGCTGACCAATCGGCTTTACCTGACGACGTTTGTGCAGTACAACGAGCAGCAGAAAAACATGAACGTCAACGCCCGTGTGCAATGGCGCTACAAACCCGCTTCCGACTTCTTTATCGTTTATACCGACAATTATTTGCCCAACAACAGTCAGATCGGCATGGACGTACCGGGGCTGTTTACGGTTATGAATCGGGCGCTGGTCATTAAATGGACGTACTGGTGGAATATTTAAGCGGGACAAATCGCCCTTTTTCCAGTTATACGATTATACTTTCTGACTGAACTTATGAAAGCGATCTGGAACGGCGAAACCATTGCCGAAAGCACCGATACCATCGTGGTGGAAAATAACCACTATTTCCCGAAAGAGTCCGTGAAAGCCGACTATCTGGTGGAAAGCCAAACTCACTCGACCTGCCCCTGGAAAGGGCTGGCTTCCTATTATTCACTGAATGTAGACGGCCAGACGAATAAGGATGCTGCCTGGTATTATCCGGAACCGAAACCGGCCGCCAGTCAGATTAAAGACTACGTGGCGTTCTGGAAAGGCGTGCAGATTATAGACTGATCCGCACGGCTCGTTGAGGGCCGTGCGTTTCGTTGCTATATTTGCGCTTCAAACTGAATCCAGTAGCAATGGTCCGATTTTTTACCGAAGATATTTCGTTTTCGCTCCCCCGGAAACAACAGACCCGTCAATGGCTCGCCGGCCTGGCGGAAGGCGAAGGGTATACGATCGGTGAACTGAATTACATTTTCTGCTCCGACGACTATCTGCTCCAGGTCAACCGCGACTATCTGGATCACGATTATTACACGGATATCATTACGTTCGACAATGCGGAGGAAGAAGGCAAACTGGAAGGCGATATTTTTATCAGTATCGACCGAGTTAATGACAACGCCCGGACCCTGAACGTACCGGAAGAGCAGGAGTTGCGTCGGGTCATTGCCCACGGTTTAATCCACCTATGCGGCTACGGCGACAAATCAGACGAGGAGGCTAAACGAATGCGGCAGAAGGAAGAAGAAAGTTTAACCCGGTGGAATGGTTATGCGCTAAAAAAGCCTTGATTGGGTGGCGCAAATTCCCTTATTTGCCACGTACAACAAACCTTTTCTTTGTACTATCATATGCAATTTACCGAACAAGACGAAGACCAAATCCTCCTGCAAGGTTCTACCCTTGACCTTGTTGATGAACAAATACAGCATTTCGTTGAGGGCTTTCCTTTCCTGCCCGTTATCAAAGCCGCGACCGTTGGCAATGGAATCATGCGCGTGGAAGAACAGGCGCTGGAATCAACGCTGGCCCGGTTCGACCGTCATGCCGGTTCGCTTTCCCTGCTGAAATTTGTCCCCGCATCCGGGGCCGCGACGCGTATGTTTAAATCGCTGTTTGCGGGTCTGGCGGGTAAGAGTGATAAGTCTGTCGACGAGTTTTTCGCCCGGATTCAGGATTTTGCTTTTTACGACGCCCTGAAAGCCGCCCTCGGTACTGACACCATTGACGGCACCAATCGGCAGGCGGTTCTGGAGGCCCTGCTTACCGAGACGGGCCTGGATTACGGCAGCTTGCCCAAAGGCTTACTGCTTTTCCACCAGTATCCCGAAGGACCCCGGACGCCGGCTGAAGAACATCTGGTTGAGGGAGCGGCCTACGCCAATTCCAACGGGCGCGTTCGGCTGCATTTTACCGTATCCCCCGAACACCGCAGCCGCTTCGAAGACCTGATTGCCCGCGTGCAATCGGCCTATGAACAGAAGCTGGGCGTGCAGTTCGAAATTACGTTCTCCGAACAAAAGAAGTCAACCGATACCATCTCCGTTAACCCCGACAATACGCCGTTCCGTAACCCGGACGGCAGCCTGTTGTTCCGCCCGGCGGGCCACGGCGCTCTGATCGAAAACCTGAACGATATTGACGCCGACGTGGTGTTTATCAAAAACATCGACAACGTGGTGCCGGATGCGCTGAAGGAGACGACGTTCACCTACAAGAAAGTGCTGGGCTCCGTGCTGCTAGACGTGCAGCAACAAATTTTCCGCTTCCAGGAACTGCTGGACGACGATGTGGTCAGCGAAGGTTACTTGGCCGAAGTGGATGACTTCCTGAAAAATACGCTGTGTACGCTGCCACCCGATGGCTTTGACGATTTATCGCACGAGGAGAAACTGGATTACTACCGCCGGAAACTGGATCGTCCGGTTCGGGTGTGTGGCATGGTTAAAAACGTGGGCGAACCCGGTGGTGGACCTTTCTGGGCGCGTAACGCCGACGGCTCGGTTTCGCTGCAAATTGTTGAATCCGCCCAGATTGATCTGGACGACCCAGCTCAGAAATCGATCTTTGATACGGCAACCCACTTCAACCCCGTTGATCTGGTTTGTGCCCTGAAAAACCGCGAAGGTCAGAAGTACAATCTGCCAACGTACCGCGACCCGCTGACGGGCTTTATCACGGCCAAATCAAAAGACGGCAAGGACTTGAAAGCGCAGGAATTACCAGGTCTGTGGAACGGCGCGATGGCCGACTGGAATACGCTGTTCGTGGAGGTACCGCTGATTACGTTCAATCCCGTAAAAACGGTCAATGACCTGTTGCGGAAAGAACACCAGCCTGCCTGATAAATCCCGGCCGGTGTTATCGGCCGGGCATTCGCTACGATCAAGGGATTAAGAAAGAGAAGCGGGCTGCGAAACCGTACCGTTCAGGTGCACTTCGTTGGCCTGCTTTGCCATTTCAGCCAGCACGTGTTCTTCTTCTTTTTTGGCTTCCTTCACGAAGGTAACCAGGGTCGTTTTTTCGTAAACTGCCAAGTTAGCGTCGCGCACCTGCTCCATGATAGGCCGGATTGCGCAGGCAATTTCGTCGTTGCAGTCGTCGCACCGAACGTAGAAATTGAGCGACACGCAGGGCGTTGGCGCAATAGGCCCGTCGATTACCCGAAGAACCTGTGCCAGATTAACCCGGTTGGGATCAACGCGGAGCAGATAACCTCCCCCCTTGCCCTTCTGGCTTTGCAGAATGCCGTGGTTGCGTAGCTCCAGCAAAATGGCCTCCAGAAATTTTTTGGGAATATTTTCTTTAGCCGAGATATAGGAGATTAAAACAGGTCCTTTGCCGTATTCTTCCGTGAGTACTTTCAGGGCCTTAATGGCGTATTTGGCTTTTTTCGAGATCATTGGTTACGGTGGTTTAATAATTTATAAGTGGCGCAAATCGTTGATTATTCACTGGTGAATCAGGTCTTACGTTCATTTTCGGGTATCGATACAGCACTGGTTCAGACCTGGCAAACGCTCCTCGGAACGAAATTCTACAAGGCTAAATAGCTAATATACAGGCAATATAAGCACTGACCGGGTAGTAGTCAACTTTTCCGCTCTATTTAGGCGACTTTTCAAAGTGAGTGATTTACTACTTTTGGAATTGACCAGATGCCTAAGCCGTTCGCTACTGTTTTATAAACGAAGTGAAAATTCACTTGGTTCATTGAACAATATCTATACCAGAACGCACAACGTGTGACTTTTTTGAAAAGTATATCTCCTTAGCAATTAAACCCTTCCGTAAATTGTTACTAAACTATAAGGCAAACTGCTAATTTTGCAGAACTTTACACATTGTTCGATTTAATCCACCGCACTGTCGGTTTTAAAATAGAATGATCAACCTCATAACCAAAGGTATTACTAAACTCTTCGGTACTAAGTCGGATCGGGACATCAAGGAATTGTACCCGTACGTCGATAAGGTAAATGCCGAGTTTGCCAAACTCCAGGACCTTTCCAACGATGCCCTGCGCAACGTAACGGTTGAGTTGAAGCACGCCATTGCGCAGCACCTCCAGGGTATTGATACGCAACTCGCCGATCTGAACCATCAGGTCAGCAGCCAGGCCGATATGGACATTGATGCCAAGCAACGCATCTTCGCTCAGATTGACAAACTGGAAGACGAGCGGAACAAAGAACTCGAAAAAGTCCTGCTGGACATCCTGCCCCGGGCCTTCGCGGTTGTGAAGGAAACCGCCCGGCGCTTGAAGGAAAACGAACAGCTGGAAGTTACGGCAACTGAGTTTGACCGTGAAATGGCCGCCCGGAAAAAACACATCACCATCGAGGGCGACCGCGCCTACTGGCAAAACAGCTGGGAAGCCGCCGGTACGCTGATCAAATGGGATATGGTCCACTACGATGTACAAATCATCGGTGGTACGGTACTGCACCAGGGTAAAATCTCTGAAATGGCAACCGGGGAAGGAAAAACGCTCGTGGCGACATTCCCGGCTTACCTGAATGCCATCGCCGGACGCGGGGTTCACATCGTCACCGTCAACGACTACTTGGCCAAGCGTGACTCGGAGTGGATGGCTCCCCTGTTTGAGTTCCACGGCCTGCGCGTTGACTGCATCGACAAGCACCAGCCGAACTCTTTCTCCCGGAAACAGGCTTATCTCGCTGATATTACCTACGGAACCAACAACGAATTTGGTTTCGATTACCTCCGCGATAACATGGCCCGTAACACCGATGAACTGGTTCAGCGGAAACACCATTACGCCATGGTCGATGAGGTTGACTCCGTATTGATCGACGACGCCCGGACGCCCCTGATCATTTCGGGTCCGGTTCCCCGCGGTGATGAACAGGAATACAGCGACCTCAAACCGCGTGTCTCCCGGGTAGCCGAAGCGCAGCGGAAGCTGGTTCAGGACTTCCTGAACGACGCCAAGAAAAAGATTGCCGCCGGTGACGAAAAAGAAGGCGGGCTGGCACTGTTCCGCGCCCATCGCGGCTTGCCGAAATACAAGCCCCTGATTAAATACCTAAGCGAAACAGGCATTAAAGCCATTCTGCAAAAAACAGAAGGCGTTTATCTGGCGGAGAACCAGAAACTGATGCCTGAAGCAGATGAGCCGTTGTATTTCACCATTGACGAACGGCACAACAGCATCGAGCTGACCGAGAAAGGCATTGACTTTATCACCGGCTCCGGCGAAGACCCTAATTTCTTTATCCTGCCCGATTTGTCGATTGATCTAAACGCAATCGATAAAGACGCGTCGCTGGAGGAGAAAGAGAAAATATTGTACAAAGAGGCCGTTATCCGGGATTACTCGGTAAAGACCCAGCGCATCAACACCGTCAATCAGCTGTTGAAGGCCTACTGTCTGTTCGAGCGCGACGTCGACTACGTCCTGATGGATGGCAAGGTGAAGATTGTCGACGAACAAACGGGCCGGATTATGGAAGGTCGCCGGTGGTCGGATGGTCTGCACCAAGCCGTGGAAGCAAAGGAAGGCGTGAAGGTCGAAGACGCCACGCAGACTTACGCAACCGTTACGCTGCAAAATTACTTCCGGATGTACCACAAGCTGGCTGGCATGACCGGTACGGCCGAAACGGAAGCGTCGGAGTTCTGGCAAATCTACAAGCTGGATGTTGTCGCCATTCCGACGAACCGCGCTATAACCCGGGCTGACCAGGAAGATAAAGTATACCGTTCCGTACGGGAAAAATACAACGCCGTTGTTGACGAGATCGTGAGTCTGGTTGAGAAAGGGCGGCCGGTACTGGTCGGTACGACGTCGGTTGAAAACTCCGAGCTGTTAAGCCGGATGCTCGCGCTGCGTAAAATCCCGCACCAGGTTCTGAACGCCAAGTACCACCAGCGGGAAGCCGAGGTGGTAGCCGAAGCCGGAAAACCCGGTACCGTGACGATTGCGACCAACATGGCCGGTCGGGGTACGGATATTAAGCTGACGTCCGAATCGCGGCAGGCCGGAGGTCTGGCCATCATCGGTACGGAACGTCACGAATCCCGGCGCGTCGACCGCCAGCTGCGCGGACGTTCAGGTCGTCAGGGTGACCCCGGAACAACCCAGTTTTTCGTTTCCCTCGAGGATAGCCTGATGCGACTCTTCGGTTCTGACCGGATTGCCAAGGTCATGGACCGCATGGGTCTGGAAGAAGGCGAAGTGATTCAGCACTCGATGATCACCAAGTCGATCGAACGGGCGCAGAAAAAAGTAGAAGAAAACAACTTTGGCATCCGGAAGCGTCTGCTCGAATACGACGACGTGATGAACTACCAGCGGGAAGCCATCTACAAACGCCGTCGTAACGCCCTTTTCGGCGATCGTCTGGCACTTGATATTGCCAACACGATGTTTGATGTCTGCGAAGACATTGCCAACAATTCAGAAGGCAACTACGATGAAATGACCCTTCAGGTTCTGACCGGACTGGGCTTTGAAGCCTCGATAAGCCGTGATGAGTTTGGCCGGTTGAAGGCGAAGGATCTGGCGCAGAAACTATACGAAGAAGCCGAACGTCATTATTACGAGAAAAACAGCGCCATCCGCGAAAAATCGCGGCCTGTCCTGCACTCGGTTCTCGAAGAGCGGGGCGACCATATTCAGGACATCGTCGTGCCATTCACCGACGGCGGCCGCGAACTGATGGTGGTGTCTAACCTCCGGAAGGCGGTCGAAACAGAAGGCCGGGAGCTGATCACAGAAATGGAAAAAGCCGTTTCTCTGTCGGTGATTGATCAGGAGTGGAAAGAACACCTGCGCGAGATGGACGACCTGAAGCAATCGGTACAGAATGCGGTGTTCGAGCAAAAAGATCCGCTGCTGGTTTATAAGTTTGAATCGGTGGAACTCTTCAAGCGGTTCCTGAGCAAAGTGAACTTTGACTCGATCAGCTTCCTGGCGAAAGCCGACATTCCGGGTCAGGAAGCGGAAGAAGTGGAGCAGGAAGTGCAGCAGGCACCGGTTCACCGCCAGCCCGAACCGCAACCCGAGCTGCATACCAACAAGGAAGACCACGAAGAGCCGGTAGCGGGTGGTCCGCAGGAATACGCCCGTAAGATGGCCTCGGCCGAAAAACAGGCACCGGTTCGTTCAATCAAGATCGCCAACCGCAACGAACGGGTGAACGTTCAGTACGCCGACGGTACCGTTAAGCGGGATGTTAAGTACAAAACGGTTGAACAGGACATCCAGACCGGCAAAGCGGTTTTGATTGAGTAATCGATTGGCTCATTGCTAACTTAGCGACTGGTCCCTGAACCCATTGTTAAGCCCCTGTAAAGTCTTACCTTTACGGGGCTTTCTTTTGGTCCCTATCTGCGCGAATGAATCGGTATTGCCTGCAACTCTTTAATTACAATCCTGTATTTCAGCTTAAGTCGGTAAACGTCTCAACCAGCGGGGCGTTGGCTTTACTCCTGCATCAGATTGGCCTTGTTATTGTTGGTCAGGTTGTATGGCCTCAGGGCTTGGCTTGTTGAGATACTATGGAGGGTAAATGTTTACGAATCTTGCACATCAGTACGGCTCACCAGCCCTATGACCCGCGCATCGTTTACAAGCAATGTCCGGCGCTGACCAACCGCTACGAAGTTTTCTGCGCTATTCCGAACGCGGATCCGTCGGTTGATCTTCGCATTCGGTTTATTCGCCTGCCCTACTTCAAGCGGGTTTTGCTACGGACGCTGCTGACCTGTCCGCTCATCGTCTGGAAAACATTCTGGCTCCGGCCGGCCATTATCCATATTTACGTACCGGAATTCCTGCCCTTTGCTTATCTGTACAAATGGACGGGCACCTCGGTGATTTATGAAGTGCAGGAAAACCTGTTTAAGAAAATGCACCTGAAAGCCATCAATCGGGGCTGGCTGCTGGAACGGATTTTTCGCTGGTTTGATGTGCTGGCTCGGCGGCATTTCTATTTCGTGTTCACGGAACACGGCTATTTAAGTACTTACGCCAACGTGGTTAAGCCTTCCGTCGTGATTTATAATTATCCGGAATTATCGTTTCTGGACGCCTACCGGCAGCCTTACCGGCAGCAGCCCGATGCGATTGAGTTTTTTTACATCGGCTGGTTGAGTTTTGAGCGGGCCTTCGACACCTTGCTGGAAGGGCTGGCGCTGCTCAAAGAGCGTTATTCGGACTTTCGGGTTCATCTTTTTGGACGGCATACGTTTGAGCTGGCTGATCTGGAAAGTTTACCGGCTTACAGGGCTGTCAGGGAACAGTTGATTTTTTACGGGTATGCCGATCAGCACGTTGCCCTCCCTTACGCGGCCAATGCCGTTGCCGGACTGGCTCTCATCAAGCCCGTGGGCGATTATCCCGAATCCTACACGACAAAGATGTTTGAGTATATGGCTTTGGGCATACCGGTGGTCACTTCTAACTTTCCTCTTTATCAAGATGTTGTAGGAGTGCATCATTGCGGTTTTTGCGTTGACCCCTGCAATCCAGTTGCCATTGCCGATGCGTTATCGTATCTGATTGAGAACAGGCAGGAAGCTCAGTTAATGGGACAACGGGGCCAGGCGGCAGCGGAGCAGGCTTACAATTGGGCTAGTGAAGCCCAAAAGCTTGAACAATTTTACCAATTAGTTGAAAATAATTAATATTCTTTAGTATTGTTCTAATGTCTGGTGCTACGATTTCCCGGAAATACTTAATTTTCGCAGTGGAATTGGCTTAAGCAGATTCCTTTTTATTTCTAAGTATGATGTATATTCATGCAGTTAGTCACTACATTCCTAGCGAAGTGGTTGACAACGAACACTTTAGAGAGGTCAACGGATTATCGAGTGATTGGATTACCGAGCGTACGGGAATCCGGCAACGTCATAAAGCGGCTCCGGAGGAAAATACAAACACGATGGCTATTGAAGCCGTGCGGAAGCTCTTCGAAGATTCGTCGATTAACCCCACCGAAATTAATCTGATTGTTGGTGCCACTTATACTCCCCACGATACGATTGTTACCCTGGCGCACGCCGTACAAAGCGATCTTGGCGTAGCCGATATTCCGGTTATTTCTATTTCGACCGCCTGCTCGTCGCTCATCAACGCCGTTGAAGTGGTTGAGGGTTATTTCGCCATGAACAAAGCTTCGCTGGCGGTGGTCGTTGTGGCGGAACACAATACCGCTTACAACAATGAATCCGATAAAATGTCGGGGCACTTATGGGGCGACGGCGCTGCGGCCCTCCTTATTTCGAAGGAACGGCTGAGCGATAACGACATGACCATTCACTCGGTGGTTACGGGGGGAGCGGCCACGAGCGGCAAAGCGACAACCGGCGTTATGCTCCGCCCGCTGATGGATGAGCTGACCATGCCCCACGGTCGTGATGTATTTATTCACGCCTGTCAGTATATGCCTAAAGTAAGCCTGCAGGTATTGGAAAAGAGCGGCCTGACGATTGATGATGTCGATTACCTGATTCCGCATCAGGCCAACCTGCGCATCAGCATGAACGTGCTCAACACCCTCCAGTTGCCGGAGTCTAAACTGCTTTCCAACATCCAGCGGTTAGGCAACACGGGTTGTTCGGGCTGCGGCATTGCCTTGTCCGAGAACCGGGCTATGTTCCAGAAAGGACAGAAGATCGTGCTGACTGTTTTCGGCGGAGGCTATTCGTTCGGAGCGATGCTGGTCGAAGCCTGATAAAACAGCAGGTCCGGAAAGGCCAGCTTAGCTGCTCTTTCCGGACCTGCTGTGCATTATACCTTAGTTGGTTGTGGAAGAAGATGGCGCATTGCTGTTCTTCCAGGTATTGTTGCGCGGATTGATGTCCGGCACCTGCTGATCGGGATCAATCGTAACCGTCCGGATGGGCGACGTAGTGGGCTGCTGGAACGTCCAGGTACCACCCCGCTGCCAGATCTCGACCGGTAAGCTCACCCGCGACTTTTTGCCGCCTGTTTCCTCGATTTCAACTGTCACGGGCATGGCCCATTTTTCCAGGTTCTCGATGGTGATCAGAGAGCCTTTCTGCGGGTCCTGTCCGACATAACGAACGTCTTTAACGGCCTGGTCCAGTTTCCAGGTTTCGTAGAAGTAGCCTTTCCAGAACCAGCCCAGATCTTCCCCGGCGGCATTTTCGATGGTCCGGAAAAAGTCGAAAGGAGTCGGGTGTTTAAAAGCCCACCGCTGCACATACGTCTTAAACGCGTAATCGAACCGCTGGGGTCCCAGCACCACGTCGCGCAGCAGTTTCAGGCCCATGCCGGGTTTATAATAGCCCATAATGCCCAGATGCCTGGCCTGCAAAACATCCGGCGTCGTCAGGATCGGCTCATCGATGTTGAAAAGGGCTGGCGCCAGATGATGCATGGTCGCGCGGTCGCGGTCGTATTCACCGTTATTGAAGTTTTTGGTGGATAGCATATTGATAAAGGTGTTGAAGCCTTCATCCATCCAGGCAAATTTACGCTCGTTGGTGCCGACAATCATGGGGAACCAGTTATGCCCGAATTCGTGGTCGGTTACGCCCCAGAGTGCATCTTTTTTATCGCGCTGGGCGCAGAAGATAATCCCCGGATATTCCATACCACCCACCACACCCGCGACGTTGGTGGCTACGGGATAACTGTATTCAAAGAGGTAATTGGAGTAAAACTCAATACAGCTTTTCACGTATTCCGTCGAGCGGTTCCAGGAGTCATTGGTAGCACTTTCGGCTGGATACACCGACATGGCGAGGGCTTTTTTGCCACTCGGCAGGTTGATCCGGGCCGCATCCCAAACGAACGCCTTAGACGTAGCCCAGGCCACATCGCGGGAGTTCTGACACCGGAAACGCCAGGTCAGCCGGCCATTCTGCTTAGGCCGGGTTTGCGGGTCGTTCACTTCTTCCTTACTCCGCAGCATGACCGTCTTGTCGCTGTTACGGGCCTGTGTCAGCCGCCGTTGTTCTTCGCCGGTCAGCACTTCCTGTGCATTCAGGAGTTCCCCCGAACCCACCACGATGTGATTCCACGGCACGTTAATGGCGTATTCAAAATCACCGTACTCCAGATAGAACTCACCGGCACCCAGATAAGGCAACACGTTCCAGCCCTGTAAATCGTCGTAGACACACATGCGGGGATACCACTGCGCGATCTCGTAAACGACCCCGTTACGCGTCGGCTGCATCCCCATCCGGTCGGAGCCGTAATTCGGAATCTTGAAAGAATACGTGATCTTTAGTTTGATAGTCTCGCCGTTTGGCTTCAGCGGGTCCGCTAGCCGTACCTGCATTCGTGTGTCATTGATCACATAATCCACCGGAGCGGATTTCTTGCCGTTCTCTATCGTTACCGACTGGATGGTGTATCCTCCGTTGAAGTTGGCATTTCCGAAACGACCGCCCGCTACCGGCGTTGTCTTAGCCGCCCGCGACGTATCCGCGAAGGCATTCTGATCCAGTTGCAGCCACAGGAAAGGCAGGGCTTCAGGACTGTTGTTTTTGTAGGTAATCTCCACATCACCGGTCAGCACGTTTTTCTCGTCATCCAGACTGGCGTTGATGCGGTAATCGGCCCGGTTCTGCCAATAGTGCTGCCCCGGCGCGCCACTTCCGGCCCGGTAATCGTTGCCGGGCTGCATATTAAACAGCGGGTGAAAAAGCTCGTGCGCATCATATTTCGAGGCTGTCCCAGACTGCGCCCAGGCACCAGCGCCCGCACACAGTAACCCCATCCATAAAACGATTCGTTTCATAAAAGAATAAAAAGAAAGCTTTGACTAAAACTTACAAATTATAACTTTTTAACGAAAAATGGCTACACAAATGAGGCTGGGGTACCTTATAAATCCAGTGAAGTGTTTTACTGGGTAAGAGCCAGTTGATTTTTAGGGAGTAAATTCTGCCGAATCAGGAGATAGCATTCCGGCTCCGGAATGGACAATCGAACAAAACCAGCCGCACCGGCTTGCGACACAAAAGCCGAAAAGCCAGGGTCGTTGGCAAAATAGCGCTGCATGTCCTTCGTCATCAGAATAAAGTTGACCTCATTCCTGGCGACGAAACCGGCGAAATCAGTACCGGGCGTGTACATCTCAACCCGGACCCATTTCGGAATATGCTGCGGATTGTAGAGAAAAACCCGGTACCACTCGCGCTCTAGCGACGAAACGGGCTTCTGAATGGCGAGGGATTGAATGTAACGAATGGTGTTGGCCACCGGCGTCGGTGCGGCCTCTAATCGCTGCGTGTACTGATAGCTAACCCAACCCGTCAGCAGGGCAAGCAGGCCACCCACCCAAACCGGCGACTGAGCCAGAGATCCGCGCAGCTTTGTATGCTTCAGCACAAAAGCCGCAATCGTGACAAGCCCAAAAGCATGGAAATACATGTAGTGCGGTCGCGGGAAAACCAGGATAACCGACAGGAACGAAGGAAACAGGAGAATGAACAGCGCCAGTTCCTTACTGGTCCACCGGCGGATTTGGCTTTTTAGCTGCTGGTACGTCGCTCGCCAATCAATCAGGCCAAAAACCACCAGGGCCGCGATGCCACCCAGGATCCATTTGCGATAAGGCGAGTTAAGGTACATCAGGGGCGCTTCGAAAAAGATGTTCCATAAGGAATGCAGTTCCGACAGAATCCCGTTTTGGGTGTTTGTCCATAAATGCCTGACCACCAAACCAGGCTGGACCATAAAAGCGGCCGGCATCGATTTTACATCCTTACCAAAAATCTGCTCGAACAGGGCAAACTGCTGAACAATGGGTACATCCAGCGACTGATGATTCCAGCTTTGGTAGTTAATAAAAAAGTGCTGCACGAAGGCATCGTAACTGCGGTTGCTGCCACTCGCAGCCAAAGGCTTACCAAACAACCAGTGCATAACCAGCACAAACCCCACAACCCCCACGGTTTTAGCCCAGACCCGACGCGAACGCAGGCCGGGGTAGAAACTCATCCCAATGCCGGTCATCCCGGCGAAAAGCATGGAGATGTAAAACTCCGGCCGGACATAAGCGCCCAGCAGGGCGACGAGGGCCGTTATCATCATGACATTCTGCGCTTTCCAGGGCCAGGCCTGGATCAGACAAAGACCCGCCAGCAACAGACACAGCGTAAAGGCCGAAATACGGGGATCCAGCAGGAGGTTCAGGGTTGAAAACTGAAAGCATAACGCGCAAAACAGACTTACCAGCAGTCCCGAGCGACGCAGAAACAGGTACACAAAAAGCAGCACCCCCGTCAGGGCCACC
>Ga0325400_1002896_pt1 | contig 15278 bp, 13 predicted proteins | sample PopdelMetagenome_2_FD_205662 | JGI IMG/M metagenome (GOLD analysis project Ga0325400, IMG submission 205662) | Populus deltoides microbial communities from Bellville, Georgia, United States - Xylem-PdKOR-R1 | ecosystem: Host-associated > Plants > Phyllosphere > Stem > Wood/Secondary xylem... | reverse complement strand
GTGGTGCTTCCACTAAGCCAATGTTAGTGGTGGGGTATTGCCACTAAATGGCAATATCCTAACAGTTATGTCATGGTAGTTAAGGCATAAGCTATTGTGCTTGGTCAAGTTCCAAGCATTTGATTCCACAAGGTAAATTCTGATTAGTGAATTAGCTTATACTTTGGAACGGAAATCATTAATAAATGGCTTTTTCGAGATCAATCATGTATAGTTCTGGTGACAGTAATGTTAAATCTGAAGCAGTAGATTCTGATGTAAATGCATATAACTGCAGTTGTAATCAGCTTTTCTCATTGCAGCTGCTTCTAGTGAAACTTGGAGGACGCATTATCTATTTTGGGCCAGTAGGTCAATTCTCAAGCAAAGTGATCGAATATTTTGAGGTCAGTTTTTCTCCATATTCTTTGTCTCAGTTGCTTCCGATCATACTACCTCGCATGAGCGCATGAGCAAAACATTGTCTTTTATTTTGGTTTTGTTAAGTTTCTTATATTTCAACCTTGAATTTCTTGCTTAGAGTATTCCTGGGGTGCCTAAGATTGAAGACAAGTATAATCCAGCAACATGGATGTTGGAGGTTACTTCTAGATCTGCAGAGGCTGAACTGGGTGTAGATTTTGCACAAATTTATCGAGAGTCCACATTGTACAAGTAAGCATAGAAGTACTTGGATGTTTTGTATTGATCCATTACAGTGAAGAAACTTGACAACCTACATGTCACAATTGAATGCGTTAAGACAATCCTTCGATATGCAAACCTCAAAAGCAACTAGTCAAAACTTTTGAGTGATCGTTCAAGATGTTTCAAGAAATAATGAGATCTTACATTTATATGAGTCATGACCCCTAGTGATAACCACTCTCCTACGCGTCTGACTGCAGGGAGAACAAACAGCTAGTTGAGCAATTGAGTTCACCAATCTCCGGTTCAAAGGACTTGCATTTTCACAGCCGATTTCCACAGAATGGTTGGGAGCAGCTCAAAGCATGCATTTGGAAACAGAACCTGTCATATTGGAGAAGTCCTGCATATAATCTCATACGCATTTTTTATATTTTTTTGGGATCTGTTCTATTTGGTCTACTGTTCTGGCAGCAAGGAAAACGAATGTTAGCTACTCTATTCTTGTTCACGCTTTCATAAACCAGAAAATTACAGTCTTCGACTAAACATTGACATGAATGGTATTTTTTCTGTAGAGAAAACCATCAAGACCTGTTTAATATACTTGGTTCCATGTACTCTGCAATAATCTTCTTCGGTATAAGCAATTGCTCAGGAGTCCTGCCACGCATTGCAGCAGAGCGGGCTGTCATGTACAGGGAAAGATTTGCAGGAATGTACTCTTCATGGGCCTATTCATTTGCACAGGTAAAGGTGTTTTAAGAAAGCTGGTTTAATGGATAGAAATCGAAGTCAGATTCAAAACTTATCTAATTTATTTCATTTCGCATTTTTTTAGTCATTTCAGGTATCTCAGTTTCGTTTTCTTTTTATTTTCTGTGTAGGTGCTAGTCGAGGTTCCGTACTTGCTCGCTCAAGCAATTATTTATGTGACCATAACACATACAATGATCGGCTATTCCTTGTCTCCCTATAAGATATTCTGGTCTGTCTATGGGATGTTCTGTACATTGCTTTCCTTCAACTACCTTGGAATGCTGCTCATATCAGTGACACCAGACATTCAACTGGCTTCAGCTTTAACCTCACCTTTTTACACAATGCTGCATCTATTTTCCGGGTTCTTTGTCCCGAGAACTGTAAGCTTAATATCGTATTGTCCTACTTAATTAGTTTATTTCCAGTGTTTTCCAAGTGCAATACATTTTGTTTCAATTCTGCTATGCTTCATCCTTGAACATTTGTAGATGCAAAAACATAAATATGCTATTCGACTCCCAATAACGGGGCCTTTTTTACTTCTTGCAGTATATTCCAAAGTGGTGGATTTGGTTGTACTATATTAGTCCCACATCCTGGCAACTGAATGGTTTGTTCACTTCACAATATGGTGATCTGGAGAAAGAAATAACAGTATTTGGCCAGACTAAAAGTGTTGCTGCTTTTTTACAAGATTACTTCGGTTTTCACCGCAACTTCTTGAGTGTTGTTGCTGTCGTCCTTATAATCTTTCCCATTATCTTTGCTTCTCTTTTTGCTTATTTCATTGGAAGGCTGAACTTCCAGAAAAGGTGAATTATGATGTACGGATCTCTCTGTCGACGCATCTTAATTGCCTTCATTCCATTTTATTTCTGTAAATGGAGATACAGCATTTATTTTATGAGTGACATGTATCCTCTCCCTGGTTTTTCCTCCACTCCGTGACATCAACATGGCCTTTTTTTTTTTTGTTGTGGTTGAAATTTTGGTTCCCAGACAACTTTTGCTTTTGTCCGGACGTAAACTAGCTTTATTACAGGTCAGTGGAAAGTTTCAACTTGAAACAAGACATGATTGTAACTTGTAAGTATAAATCGGTATGATACTTTGTCCAAAGCAAGAGACTAACAAGGGCTTGTGCTTTACAAGTTTGATTCGTTTCTCTTGCTCTGTCGGGAGATCTTAGGAGTGACTCTGATTATTTCTCAGTACGGAAATATTCGTTTGATTTCCTCCAATATTGAAGCGTCCCTTGCTAGCTACAATTAAGATGATTTGTTGTTGATATAAGTTTTATACAAATCTGATATTTTTATTATGACTACAAGAACAAAATATATATTTATGGAGTAATTAAGCATTTTGCTACCCTCGTTTTCTATTTATTGTGTGAGATGTTTTTGTTCTTTCATTAATTTCGTACTTATCCTCTGTGATGCCCTATCTCCAGAAGTGCATTATCTTCTTTTTCTCAGATTGTTGAATAAGTTGTTGTTTTTATTTTTTATTTTTTTCATTGCTTCTTCACTCATAACATTATTGATTATATATATAATAACACTACATGTTGTAAATATTTATTTGGTTAAGCAATTAAGTGTTATATACATTATGATATAATGGGTTTATAAAAAATAATATTTAAATCTATAAATATATTCTTTTATATATTATAAAACTTATATAGAATGGAATGCTAAAATGAGCGGGGTTGACATTTTTTGTAGAAGTAGGAGATTCGGAACAACTTTTACTGTATAGGAGGTGTGCGTTATATTGTTGGTCTATTATTTTTTTCATCCTATAAAAGATATTAAAATAATATAATTTTTTAAAAAAAGATATCCAAGATTATGATTATCCACTCGAGATCCAAAAATATTAAAAAAAAATTCAAGTCAAACTTGATGAACCTGTTGAATCTATAACTCGACACATGATACTGGGATAATTCAATAGAAATAAAAAGAGTAAATAAATAAGAAATACTAATTTTTGAAAACATTAATTAAAAAACAAAATACCTTCAAGTATTGTCTCAAATTAAATGTTGATGGATGCAATCAATTAAAAAAAACAATTTCTAAAAAGGATTTTAAAAAAACCAAACTCAAACCATGTAAATCATTGAAACTGATGGATTGGGTCATGAGACTAGAACTACCATATAAAAGACAGACACAAAAAAATTACAAAGAAAAATTCTCAACTATAAAAAATAAAATAAAACAATGAGGATTAAATCTTGTACCAAAAATAATTGAAAGAAACTAATTAGGTATTAAATTGAAAACAAAATAAATGAATAAAATGATAGAAAAGGAACAATTAAAAAAATAAGGACCAAATTTTTTTAAAAAATGAATTAAAATTCTAAATGACAAAATCAAAATAAATAAGAAATACTAATTTTTGAAAACATTAATTAAAAAACAAAATACCTTCAAGTATTGTCTCAAATTAAATGTTGATGGATGCAATCAATTAAAAAAAACAATTTCTAAAAAGGATTTTAAAAAAACCAAACTCAAACCATGTAAATCATTGAAACTGATGGATTGGGTCATGAGACTAGAACTACCATATAAAAGACAGACACAAAAAAATTACAAAGAAAAATTCTCAACTATAAAAAATAAAATAAAACAATGAGGATTAAATCTTGTACCAAAAATAATTGAAAGAAACTAATTAGGTATTAAATTGAAAACAAAATAAATGAATAAAATGATAGAAAAGGAACAATTAAAAAAATAAGGACCAAATTTTTTTAAAAAATGAATTAAAATTCTAAATGACAAAATCAAAATAAATAAATAAATGCAAATGATAAAAAAATAGCAATCAAAAGAATGAGAAAGAAAAATCAAAAGAAAAATGACCAAATTGAAATTAGTACTATTCTTATTGGAAAAAAAAATTTAAAAACCTAATAAGATGGATAAAATTGAAAACCATTAAAGCTTTGACAAAAGAGCAAAGGAAAGAAAGAAATAATCAAAAGTAGAAGGACCAAATTGAAAAACTTATACTTACAAATTAGAATTGAAGGATTAATTGAAAACAAATAAAACTTTAACAAAAAATATAACAAAAATTAAAAATCAAAACTAAAAGGATTGAATCTGAAACACCAACTACAATAAAGATCGAAGTTGATTTTATGGGGTAAGAGAAAGAAATAAAAGTGAAAAAACAAGGAAATGTCATCTATGACAAACCAACCACCTTTAAATGCCACGCGCTACCATTAAAGAAAGATGACATGAAGGAGAACCAAATAAGATGATAGAGGCTCATTTTACACCACTGGGAAATGCCACTCGCCCCGTTAAAAATGCACGGCGTCTCCTCCACGCTAACAACCTTTTATATTTAAAAATCATAAATTAAAATAAAAAATTACGTTACAATCCTCAAACAAACCACAAGTTAAAAAAATTATGAAAAAAAGACTCATTACTTATCTTTCAATGGCTTAAATTTTTTGTCTTTAAGGTGATATATATAATTTTACTGTATTTAAAAAAGAAAAATACAATAACATCCCTGCCCTAAAGCGGTAGTTTTTTTTATTGCATGAGTAATTAAATTCTTTTACTGTTTATAAATATATTGAATATATAAAAATACTTTTAAACAAATTCATATTAATTACTAATGTAACTTATAAAAAAAACAAGTAAAGTCCTAGTTCAAAGGCAAGTATTTTTTATAAAAATAACAAAAAAGGCCGTAGTGAATAAAGAAAACGTCAAGAAGACTACAATGTTTTTTCTTTTCTTTTGTTTTTGTAATCAGTACTTGCGAAGGGTGGATTCAAATTCAAATTCAAGGTAAATCAAGTAAAACCTGACCATGCTTGCATTTAATCCTAGCAAGTTTAAGATATTCTTAAAAAGTACCTTGTCAGTGAAGATCTTGTCATACAACGTGGTTTTTTTTTTAAATTGTTTTTAAAATCTTTTATTTAATTTTTATTTTAAATCGTTTTAATATTAAAAATAAATTTTAAAAAATAAAAATATATATTATTTTAATATATTTTTATTTTAAAAAAAATACTGACAGTACTGCCATAATATCAAACTCTAAAATAATTCAAGTAGATGCAATTATTTATACAATTACACCAAACTCAATCTCGATGGATCCCACTTCCACGTTACCAGTTGCTTCTTCCAGTTTGAGATATGGTTTGCAGTTCGCACATGGCAATATCTTTCTTTGTCTTCGCCTGTGATGTTTTCCTTGGTTTATGTCCGGACGGCAGACTGATCTGATCTGATCTTCAAGCCCCAAAAATTGTGTGTTTTCTTGCACTTCTTGTTCATAAATTATACATATCGAAGTCACGTGCACTTGTTCTTCACAAAAATCATACTCGGAAGTCGGAACCTCTTATTTTTATTGAATATTACACTTGCCAGCTGGCTTACTAATGAAAGTCCCGGTTCTTTGGGATTGGTTTAACCCACGCTGATTTACTCATCACTCCAACTGTACTATTCATGCATGTATCCCTTTTTTTAAATTAGTTTTCAAAATCAATATATATATAATAATTCATCCAGAAAATAAACGAAGTTCCCATTTAACTTGATGTCTTAAGAAGTAGAGATTAAGAGTATGTTTGACATCACTTATAAAATATGATTTCTTATTCTACATATAATTTGAGTTTTATTTCTCGTAATTAACTCATGATAAAATAAAATAATTTCAAATTAGAAGTATATTTGATTAAAAAAAATCAAAACAATTTCATAAAATGAGATTTGTAATGTAAGTTAGAATTATAAATTAAAAGTTAAGAATTATAATTCAATTTTGCAATATATTTTTTTATCTAAAAATTAAAAAAAAAATAAAAATCTTAAATCAATTTAAGATATATTAAAATAATCTTTTGGGCCACAAACATGACGCGTTTCATTGCCTAATCAACTGCAGGGTTTTTTGAGCAGTAATAGAAATTGCTTTTTAAATATTTTTTATTTAAAAATATATTAAAATAATCTTTTGGCCAAACACCCCATTGTTAAAATAAACGCCATCTTTATCCATGCAGATTTTCTCTTTCGTTGTGTTGTTCTTTTTTTTCTTTTTCTTTTTTCACTCTGTCTGCAACTTGAAGTCTTTCTGTTTGTCTAACAATGGCTCAGCTGGCCGGCCCTGATGAAATAGAGTCATTTCGGATTGAGTTAGCAGAGATTGAAAGAAACATAAGAACCTCATTCAGGAGTCAAGTGCCGAGTTTTCATAGTGTTTCAAATGGGAGTTCTGAGCACGTTAGGGATGCAGATGATGAAGATATGTTACAGTGGGCTGCTGTTGAGAGATTACCCACCTTTGAACGGATTACTACTGCTTTATTTGAGCAGCAAGATTGCACTGCGGCAAATGGAGATGCTAAGGGGAAAAAAATTGTCAATGTTTCCAAACTTGGGGCTCAGGAGCGGCATGTGTTCATCGAGAAGCTCATCAAGCACATTGAAAATGATAATCTCCGATTGCTGCGGAGACTTAAGCAAAGGATTGACAAGTAAACATTCCTTTTACTTTTCCCTCTTCAAAGATATGCAGGTATTATCGTCATACATACTGAAGTACACTAGGAAATGTTGCTGTCTTCGATAAAGAATTTCGCTGTATCGATGGGTTTCCTTGGAGTACTGTCAGCTTTTATGTCGTGGCTTATCTTTAACGCATATTTAGCCTGATTGCATATCTATTGGATCGTTTCATTGATTTAGCTTCAATTATGTTTTCCAGAGTTGGTGTGAAGTTTCCCACTGTGGAAGTGAGATACAGAAATCTTTGTGTTGAAGCAGAATGCGAGTTAGTTCACGGAAAGCCTCTACCCACTCTGTGGAACACTGCCAAGAGCTTGCTCTCTGTAATGACCTGCGTATAACAAGAATAAGTTGTCTAGTTCTCTTTTTATTCATCACTGCTCATTGGATCTTCTAAACTCTTAAAAATTCAAATGTTGTAACGTGGAAAGGATGTCTTTTTGACCTGACAGTTGAAAGTGACGACAAGTGTATGAATGTTGAACACGTACATAATTCAAACAATTCACGTTGCGGGTCTTTTCTGCTTAAATCTAGTCATTTACCAGTCGAAGGACATACAATCAAGTGGTTTATTTCCATGTGTAAATTGCTAACTCCCTTTGAGCTTTTTGTTTGTGGCAGGGGTTTGCCAGTCTCTCATGCTCAAAACAGAGAACCAAGGCAGGCATCTTAAAAGATGCCGGTGGCATTCTTAAGCCAGGAAGGTAACTGTCAAATATGCTGGTGTTTATTAAGTTCAATTAATGGTTGAACAGGCACACCTCAGCCGTTAGTCTCGTCCTTTTGACATGATATACTAGTATAAGAAAATTGGCAACCGATGAAATTGCTGTTTCTGTTCAAGATTTATTTCCTTGCAGTTGCTGAAAAGGGAACAAAGAAAATAACAGGTGGCCCAAAAACTTGAAGATTTCTCTAAGATTAAAACAGACCACAAATGAATTTTGGGAAAAGAATATTGCATTACTCCTAAATCAACTTCCTACTTAAGCAGCATATACCATCAGGAGATTTTGCTTACAAATTTCCGTCTAAACTGTTTTTCATTGAGATAGAAAGTTTCAAATGTTGCAAATTCCAATTGGTATCTCCTCCATTCAGTAACCCATATATATTTTACTGCTTTTTCAGACAGATTAGTCACTAAAGTATTTTCTAGATGTTGTAGGAATATATTCTCTCAGCTGCTTCTTTTTCTTGCTGTAGAGATTCTTAAGTTTCTCATTTCAACTTATCTTTGTTGCAGAATGACGTTATTGCTCGGCCCCCCAGGATGTGGCAAAACCACTTTGTTGTTGGCTCTGTCTGGGAAACTAAGCCATGCTCTCGAGGTTTCTTAGTGCTTGTCAGTTGTACAAATGAGTAAAAAATTTAACCAGAAGAAAAGAACAGAATTCTTAGAGAATTTTCCCAAAAAAATTTGAAACTTGGTCTCGTGCCGCATTTTCTAACAGCACACCGATACCAAACAGAAAGCATAAAGCTTTCCGCAAACAAATCTAAACTGAGCATTGCGTTTCAGATTATTTGCTTTTATGTTTCTCTGACCTATGTGTTCTTAAACAGGTCTCGGGAGAGATATCTTACAATGGTCACAGCTTGGAAGAGTTTGTTCCTCAGAAATCCTCAGTGTATATAAGCCAACACGATCTGCATATTCCAGAGATGACGGTGAGGGAAACAATTGATTTTTCTGCACGTTGTCAGGGCATAGGAAGCAGAGCTGGTAAGAATTCTTTAGACACACAAGTGATAATTTTGATACTCAAATCAAACTCTCAACTTAGTGCAACTGAATAAATCTTTCCTGGTAGATATCATGATGGAAGTCATTAGAAGAGAGAAGCAAGCGGGGATACTTCCAGATCCTGATGTGGATGCTTACATGAAGGTGCGTGTGAAACTTTAAGCATGTCTGAAATTTTACTTTCTACTTTCACAAGGTTCCGCGAAAGGTTGCAGAAATAGGTTTCCCTCTGCCCAGGGTCAAAACTCTTGGAAGTTAAACATGAAGGACCATGTTCAAAAAGTTAATCAAATTTTACCCAAGTTTAGTTTGTTTGCCTTTATTAATGACTGCGTACGATAGCCAGTGTTTTATGGGCACAACAATAACATTCCTCGCTTTGTCACAGGCAATATCAGTTGAGGGACTGAAAAGTACACTTCAGACAGACTACATATTGAAGGTGGTTTACTAGATTTAATCTATGGCGCTGAACTGCTGAAGTATTTATGTTTTCTTCACTTCTTGTTGAAACAGGGTCTTATTTCTATGTTATCATCAACACAAATTTTTCTTTCTTTCAGATTCTAGGACTTGATATTTGTTCTGATATAATGGTTGGGGATGCCATGAGAAGAGGTATCTCAGGTGGTCAGAAGAAAAGGCTGACTACAGGTAGGGTATGTTTGAGATAAGAATTGATATTTTAACGAATTTAGCTCTGTTCATTTGAGAACTTTTGAAGCAAAATTGAGAAGTCTTGACGTGCTGGGTTCAACCGTTCATTCGAGTACACTGGCATCCATTAACTTTCTCTTGGTTTTCCTGCACAGGGGAGATGATTGTGGGGCCCGTGAAAGCACTCTTCATGGATGAAATATCAAATGGCTTAGACAGTTCAACCACTTTCCAGATTATGTCTTGTATGCAGCATTTGGCTCACATTACTGATGCAACTGTATTGATTTCCCTACTTCAGCCAGCACCGGAGACCTTTGATCTATTTGATGATATCATTCTAATGGCTGAAGGGAAGATTGTTTATCACGGGCCACGTTCTACTATTAGCAAATTTTTTGAAGACTCTGGATTCAGGTGCCCTGAAAGAAAAGGCATAGCGGACTTCCTCCAAGAGGTGTCTTTGAGCTTCAGGTTTTATCTTCATCCATACACAATGCCAAAACGGAGTTCTCTCTTACTTTGCTATTTTTCTGCAGGTTATCTCAAGAAAAGATCAAGGGCAATACTGGCACCGTACTGAACAACTTCACAGTTACATACCAGTTGACCAGTTTGTTAAGAAATTCAAAGAAAGCCAGTTTGGTGAGAAGCTAGACAAGGAGCTGTCAAGGCCATTTGATAAGTCTAAAAGCCACAAGAATGCCTTAACCTTCTCTAAATATTCATTAACAAAGTGGGAACTCTTCAAAGCTTGCAGTATGAGAGAATTTCTTCTGATGAAGAGGAATTCTTTTATATACGTGTTAAAATCTATACAGGTATCTTCCTACATAATTGCTTTTAAATTTTCCATGTATAATATACTTTTATGCAGCCTTGTTATATCTGAAAATATCTCTGATTCTCTCTCTGCAGCTAGTTATTGTCGCTTCAATATGTATGACAGTCTTGCTGCGTACAAGAATGGGTGTTGATGAGATCCACGCAAATTATTACATGGGTGCTTTATTCTATGCCCTTGTTATATTAGTTGTTGATGGAGTTCCAGAGTTACAGATGACTACCTCCCGACTTGCAGTTTTTTATAAGCAGAGAGAATTATACTTTTATCCTGCTTGGGCTTATGCGATCCCAGCTGCTATTCTTAAAATTCCACTTTCTTTAATGGAAGCTTTTGTTTGGACAGCCCTTACATACTATGTCATTGGTTACAGCCCCGAGCTTGGAAGGTGAACATCAGAGTGAAAATTATCAGCAGATAAAATGTAGAATGGCTGCTAATTACGGTGCAAGAGAAAGAGTACTGTAGATTGAGAATCTAACTCACAGATTCTGCAGCTGTGCATATCATCATCATTATAATTTTAGACAAATGAAAAAAATAAATACTATGCAAAACTTTTAACTTGGAAGAGCAAATATGTTAAAATTCTGAGATGTTTTTGAATGAGATAATTGTTCATAGGATGCAAGGAATAGAGAACCTGCTACTTGCTGAGAACAACTGAATTATGTGTCTTGCAGTTTCTTTGATTACTTGTATTTCAGAACTTATTATATCATAAATTCCTTCATTCCTGTGATAAGTTGTTGTGTTTTCAGGTTCCTCCGGCAATTTCTTATACTATTTCTGTTACATTTAGCATCATTATCCATGTTTCGTTTTGTTGCCTCAATCTTCCAAACCGCGGTTGCTTCAATGACAGCTGGAAGTATCGCTATTATGGGTTGTTTACTATTTGGTGGCTTTGTAATCCCAAAACGTACGATTTCCCATAATCTTGTTAATAGAATCTTCAGATGACTGTTCTGAACAACTTATCCTATTGCAGCCTCTATGCCTGCTTGGTTGCAATGGGGATTTTGGATTTCTCCAATGACATATGGTGAGATAGGTTTGACGACAAATGAGTTTCTCGCTCCTCGATGGGAAAAGGTATTAACTTCTCTAGCTTTCAGTATGTAGGTTCTCTTAGGCCTCCAATAATATGTTAGAACTTAGAACTAGGGTACAAGGAAACTTTTCATGAGTGTAATATAATACTCCTACTGGACCCAAACCCTCTCTATTGAGTTGCTTATATAATGATGTGGGGGGGATTTTTCCTGCTCCTCATGTACCATCAGGTAGAGCATGAGAAAAGTTCTCGTAAAACTAGAAGTTGAGCCATACTTTTCTTGAGAATCTCATCTCAGTATTTCTTTTTGAAACTTGAGAAAAGAATGGAAAGGAAAAGATACTGTTGGTGTTTGTTTAAAGGGATCGATTTCCCATTACTTGTTACTAGTGAATAGTGATAATTAGATGTAGAGTGAAGAGTGTTTTCTATTAGTATGCACATGTGAAAATGAGAATCTAATCATACTTTGAAGAAAAAGCCATTTATTTTCAATTTTATCCACAGATTGTGTCCGGTAACACAACCATAGGGCAACAAACACTAGAAAGCCGAGGGTTAAACTTCCATGGTTATTTTTATTGGATATCAGTTGGTGCCTTGATGGGGTTGGCTTTACTTTTCAACATTGGTTTTACCTTGGCTTTAACGTTCTTGAAACGTAAGTTCATCTTCTAGTTCTTAATAATATATTTTAAATACAATGTGTATTCCATGCTAACCAAATACATCGATATGGATTCAGCTCCGGGAAACTCTAGAGCTATCATTTCTTATGAGAGGTACTATCAGCTACAAGGGAGAAAGGATGATGTTGATGGTTTTGACAAAGACAAAAAACTCCACAGCGCTAATGAATCTAGCCCCGGCCCTAAAAAAGGTGCTTGTTTTGTCATTATTCCGTTACTTGTAGGTTTGTCTTTTTATATAGTCTACATGGTCAGTACTGGCATAGATACATATATCTCCCGCACCTTTTTAAGTGGTGCCCTCAATAAATTTTGCAGGAAGGATTGTTTTACCTTTTGAACCCCTTGTGATGACATTTAAGGACGTGCAGTATTATGTTGACACCCCCTTGGTAATTATGATAAATCTAATTTATGTTTGAATTATATATGAATAGCCATAAAATACTGGGAGCAACTTATGTCTGCAAATGTCATTGTTTTTGCCTCAGGAAATGAGAAAACGAGGTGTTTTGCAGAAGAAGCTCCAGCTTCTTTCCGACATTACTGGTGCATTCAGGCCCGGTATTCTTACAGCACTGATGGGGGTTAGTGGAGCCGGGAAAACGACTCTTATGGATGTTCTTTCTGGAAGGAAAACTGGTGGTACTACTGAAGGGGAGATTAGGATTGGCGGGTACCCAAAGGTTCAAGATACATTTGCTAGAATATCCGGTTATTGTGAGCAAGCAGACATACATTCCCCTCAAATAACTATAGAAGAATCTGTAGTTTTCTCTGCTTGGTTGCGGCTCCCATCTGTCATTGATCCGAAAACTAAATTTGTACGATATATTTTCAATTAGAGTTAATAGCTTGATCCTAGAGTTTCCCTTTAAGATTGAGTACTTTCACTGAACTCTGGATTTTCTCGTGACTTCCTCTCTAGGATTTTGTCAATGAAGTCCTTGAAACTATTGAGCTTGATGGGATTAAGGATTCTTTAGTAGGCATTCCAGGAATTAGTGGTTTATCAACTGAACAGCGTAAACGACTGACTATAGCTGTGGAGCTAGTTTCCAATCCATCTATAATATTTATGGATGAGCCCACATCTGGCTTAGACGCAAGAGCAGCTGCGATTGTTATGAGAGCAGCGAAGAACATAGTTGAAACGGGAAGAACAGTTATTTGCACAATCCACCAGCCAAGTATTGATATCTTTGAGGCATTTGATGAGGTAAAAAAATATGGGCACTTTGCATAAAGGAACATGACATGGTGAAATGGATGCCACCAAGTTCTCTCAATAAACAATCTATGGATCCGATGTAAATGCATGTTAATGTTCTTAAGACATTATTTTCACAGCAGTTGATTCTAATGAAAACTGGAGGACGCCTTATCTATTCTGGACAGCTGGGTCAGCGGTCAAGCGCACTCATTGAGTATTTTGAGGTCTGTTATACTAAAATTCTTTATTTAAACGTTTCTATTAATATAGCTGCCTTCCGTATATATATGTAATACCTTTGGTTGCTGTCAACCTTCATATATTTTGACCTTGGTTCTACTTAACTGGATATCTTGAACAGAAAATTCCTGGAGTGCCTAAGATTAAGGACAACTATAATCCGGCAACATGGATGTTAGAGGTTACTTCTAAATCTGTAGAGGCTGAACTTGGGGTAGATTTTGGACAAATTTATGAAGGGTCCACCTTGTATAAGTAAGTGCCAACGCTAGGATGCTCTATATCTATGTTGTAAAAGATGAAAATTCACCACTCTCTTTGACTGTATATTGCATCAATGGATCTGAGGTGGTCTTCGTTATTAATGAAGGTTTTCTCGGTTTGTGCTTGATTCATCTCTGAATTTCGGATTTCACATTGTCTAAATATGCGTATAAATGTTTGAAAGCTATTGAATATAACTCGCGAGTGATACAAGGAGTCTCTTTCCTGACTGCAGGGAGAACAGGAAGCTGGTTGAGCAATTGAGTTCAAAAACTCCTGGTTCAAAGGACTTGCATTTTCCTACCCAATTTTCACAGAATGGCTGGGAACAGCTCAAAGCATGCCTCTGGAAACAGAACTTGTCTTATTGGAGAAGTCCTCCGTACAATCTGTTGCGCATTTCTTTCATATCTTCTGGAGCTCTTTTGTTTGGCCTACTGTTCTGGCAGCAAGGAAAGAATATGTAAGCCAATACATAGTCCTGATATTTAGTTGGGTGTGTTTTTTAAATTGAAAAACGTTGTCATGATTCTTTCTGATTTTGTAGAAACAACCAACAAGACTTGTTCAGTATGCTTGGTGCAATGTACACGGCCATAATGTTCTTTGGAATAAACAATTGTTCTACAGTTCTGCCTTATGTTTCAGCAGAGCGGACAGTTCTGTACAGGGAAAGATTTGCTGGAACGTACTCTGCATGGGCCTATTCATTAGCACAGGTCAGATGTCTCATGAAAACTGGTTTAATTTATTTCCTGTCAATTTACAAACCAGAGTTGCATCTGTTATTTTAGGTAACTTGTGTTTTATTATTTTGCAGTTGTTAGTTGAGGTTCCTTACTTGTTCGCTCAATCAGTTATTTATGTGATTGTCACATATCCTATGATCGGTTACTCCTTGTCTGCCTATAAGATATTCTGGTCTCTCTATGGGATGTTCTGCACGTTGCTTTGATTCAACTACCTGGGGATGCTGCTCATATCAGTGACACCAAATGCTCAAGTGGCTTTCATTTTATGCTCAATCGCTTTCACAACAATGAACTTTTTCGCTGGATTCATTGTGCCGAAAAAGGTAACATCGACTCTTAAGCGAGATTCATATTTTCTCCACTGTTTTCCTAGATGAATTCAATTTGCTTCAGTACGTCAGAAAGTCAAAATGCATATCTTAACAGATCATACATATGTCTGGCTTTAGGATCGCTACAACCAGTCCAACACGTATGGAGTTAACCAACAGTTGAAATCTATGGTTATCGTTTTCTAGAGTAGGGTTGTGTTTCTACGTACAGATGTTGAAATACATAAAACTGACTCGATTATGGTGCTCTTTTGCTTCATGCAGCGTATTCCAATGTGGTGGATTTGGTTGTATTATATTTGTCCCACATCTTGGGCATTAGAGGGTATGTTCACCTCGCAATATGGAGATCTGGACAGAGAAATATCAGTCTTCGGCGAAACCAAGACTGCCTCAGCTTTTATAGAGGATTACTTCGGGTATCGTCAAGACTTTTTGGGTGTTGTTGCTCTTGTGCTTATCATCATTCCCATTGTCATCGCTTCTCTTTTCACTTATTTTATTGGAAAACT
>Ga0325400_1002895_pt1 | contig 15280 bp, 13 predicted proteins | sample PopdelMetagenome_2_FD_205662 | JGI IMG/M metagenome (GOLD analysis project Ga0325400, IMG submission 205662) | Populus deltoides microbial communities from Bellville, Georgia, United States - Xylem-PdKOR-R1 | ecosystem: Host-associated > Plants > Phyllosphere > Stem > Wood/Secondary xylem... | reverse complement strand
GGAGGTTTGAGATCGGAGAGGAAGAGGCTGAGGAAGAAGAGGCCGAGCCTACCAGTCCAGTGAGTGATTAGGAAGATAGTGACCCCGAGAAGAATGGTGACCATTCTATCGGTTTTTGGGATGATGATGAAGAGGAACTATCCCAGTTTGTTTGCAAGTTGTATGATTTGTTATTTCGGGTAGGGGCAAGAGTAGATATTGCTCTTCAAAATGCCCTTGCTTTACATCGGAGGCTAAGGTATTCGTGCCATCTTCCTAGTATACAATAGTTAGCTGGATACTGATACAAAAGAATAAAAACCAAACCAAATAACAGGTTGTGAAAAAAAAAACCGGGAGAAAGTAAAAAAAAAATTACCGGAGAATAAAAATATAGGTGATTGAATCTTAAGTACAAAAGTGAGGGAATATCGAATTTTGAGGCCTATAAAAAAGAAAAATTATTGTCAGCTATTCATTGCATGAACACAAGTGATCAGCATTTTTTCAATGGCACGCATGTAAATTTGTCATTTGTACTGAACTTTTACTCGCTCTCCAACCTATTTTCAGCCTTCTAAGGCCCAGATTTTGAGTTACGTGGGCAGTTACTTTAGTTGTCGCTTGGATGACTGCTCTATTAATGTACAGTCCTTTTTAGACTTTAAGACCAGGGTTGTGGTGTACCGGGTAGCCCATGAGCTTTGTGGTGGTGTCATGTTTACTTTTATGGCTTTGCTGGAATAGTGATCAGCATTTGTTTGCTATGGTTGTTTGCTTGGTGTCGGAGACACAAACCAGCACCTTGGTTTCGCTACCTGGAGCCTTAACATCCGAGGCATTCCAAGGGATACTCATAATAACTGTGGTCAATAACCGAGGATAGAATATCGAAAACCATAATCTAGTGGCCGCTGAAACTGTTGTAATTATGCAAGAAATATATTTTTCCCAGACGGACATTGTGATCCCGGGTTTCATTTTCAATAGTTACTAGAATTGATAGCTAGCTGAAGTGACTGGTTTTTGCCTGAATGCAAAATGCTTTGTGAGAAAAAAAAGACGGGAATGACAAACTCAAAAGTTGGGAAGAGAAAAAAGTTCTTTGGAAAGGTCAAAAAAAAAAGGACGAGGTAAAGTAGTTTGTCTTGTTGCTTGTCTCTTTAAGTTATGATAATAGAATATTTTGGAGTGTTTTTATAACAGAGAAAATCATAGAGAGATTTTAGATGATGAATGCTGCATTACAGGTTACATAGGATGCAATTCGTCATAATTGTACTTGTAATTAATCATTACATTCTGGATGATTTCGCTGCACTCACCAGCCCACGGTCAAGCAACATCATCCCCGAGTGACCCCACCCCAGATAAGCCAACCCCAGATAAGCCAACAATCAGTAGATCCCACCCCAGATAAGCCAACAACTCAGAAATCATCAATTAGTAGATCCCACCCCAGATAAGCCACCCCACCCCAGATAAGCCAACAATTGAGAAATCATCAATCAGTAGTAAAGTCATTGCCAACAGTAAGTCAGTCTGCTCAATTATTGCAAAACACAGTGGAAAGCAACACCAACGCAGAGACAAACAAACAAACACAGAAGAAGAAGAAGAAGAAGAAATGAAGTGGTGGGTATCCATGCCAAAGATTGAACTCCATGCCCACCTTAATGGTTCCATAAGAGACTCCACACTTTTGTATGCTCTCATACCAACCTTGTTTTCTCCTTTTTTTAGTTATTTCTTTCTTAATGAGTTTTTGAGTTCTAAGTATTATATTCTGTTTTGTCTTAGTTTATGCAACTTATGTTGTTTTTTTTTTTATGTTTCATTATCAAGTGACTAAAAGAGAAAAGAAGAAAAGAAGTTGTCTTCAAATTTAAAGATTTTATCTTTAATGTCTCTTTCTTGAATTGTTAAGTTTGATAATGGAGTTTTGGTTATTTATTAGCAATTTATTGATGGATTTATGTATTTTTGCTTATGCAGAGAGCTTGCTAGAGTTTTGGGTGAAAAGGGTGTCATTGTTTTCTCAGATGTGGAGCATGTTATCATGAAAAGTATGTTCTTTTTTATATTTTATGGTTGTAAATGTGTTTGGTTGCTGAGAAAGTATGTGAAAGAAGAGTAGTTTAAGAATTTTGATTAATTGTGATTACATGGTTTTATCAATAAGTTGGATTATCCTTCTTCTCATGCCAATAAGAGCCTTTTTACGCAAATGTGTAATTATTCTGTAGTATATTTTTCTCTATTTTTTTTTCATTTTTAATTTCCCTTTCAGCTCTTGATAATGTGTGACATTGAGAACTTTCAATTTGCTTTTACTCAGATGACCGTTCTTTGGGCGAAGTATTCAAATTATTTGACCTCATTCACATTCTCACTACTGATCACAAGACTGTGACCAGAATCACAAAAGAAGTATGACAATTTAATATTTCTTGATTTTTTATTTTATTTTATTTTAAATCTCAAAATTTTCTGCATTGATTTTTTTAAAATTTTCCTAACAAGGTGGTAGAAGATTTTGCTTCTGAGAATGTTGCGTATTTAGAGTTAAGAACAACTCCTAAGGTACTTACATGAGTTAATGAGGTTTCAGCTTGTTATATTGGTTTATTTTGTAAGGTTAAATGAACTGTGTTTATTTTTATTGATGAAGGAATTTGTGGTTTCCTGTTATCCAGAAAAATGATTCTATAGGAATGAGCAAGCACTCTTATATGGAAGCCGTGGTAGAAGGTTTAAGGGCTGTCTCTGCAGTAGATATAGATTTTGGTCCTCATAAATTCAACACTCAAGATTCCTTGAATTCCATTGCCATGAATGACGCATGTGATGGAACTAAAAGGAAAAAGATATATGTTAGACTTCTTCTTAGCATTGATCGTCGCGAGACGACTGAAGCTGCAATTGAAACTGTAAGGATGTTTATGAGCTACTAAAAATTATGAATTGGGTAAGGCTTCTAACTGTCATCCCCCTTTTTGTTTCTTATTTACAGGTTAAGCTTGCATTAGAAATGAGGGATTTAGGGGTTGTTGGTATTGACCTTTCTGGAAATCCTGTTGTGGGTGAATGGTATTTCCATACTGATAAAATTCTTTATTAGCAGATAAAATGCTAGTTTAAAGGGTTGACAATCTTAAATCCTCTTTTCATCCAACTCAGGAAGACATTCTTGCCAGCACTAAAATTTGCCCAGAAACAGGGTCTTTATATAACTCTGCACTGCGGAGAGGTTTGTTTTCATTTCTAATGCTTGATTTTGTTTGAATTTTATTTTATTAATGAGCCTTACTGGTTATTTATGACTTAGTGTTTGTAGGTACCTAATTGCCAGGAGGTCCAACCAATGCTAGATTTTCTCCCCCAGAGGATTGGCCATGCGATCTTCTTTGAAAAGGAAGAATGGAGACAATTAAAAACATCTAAAATACCGGTTGGATATCCATAAATATTTTTTTTCTAATGGACTAAAGCTTCTTGTTACTGGCATGTTTTCTGCTATTATCTGCAACAAAGTGCTTATGACACTGGTGACCAAATTGATTTAAATGTCGAACTCTTTTGATATTAAACTTAAACAAATCTTTTGCAGGTCGAGATCTGTTTGACATCCAACATCAAGACTGAATCAATCTCTTCAATAGATATTCACCATTTTGGTTAGTCTTCTACTTCTATTTTTTCTATTTAAATTGGCATCTAACAATTAAATTGGTGTGTTCACTTGACTACCTCTCTAAGCAAGCCCGTGAAAGTTTTATTTAGGCATTATTAACTCAATGATATGGATTACTGTTTCAGCATCTCCTGCCTCAGTTTTACATATTTTACTCTGTAATGCAGTTGATTTGTATAATGATAAACATCCTCTAGTTCTGTGTACTGATGATGCTGGAGTTTTTTCCACTAGTCTTTCCAATGAGTATAAACTTGCTTCAACTGCATTTGGTAAGTATAAAGAATGTTATGGTGCCTGTGACAAGAAATAGTTCAAGTAGCTAGCTAAACATTACTGATTGTATGTTTCTATCAAATATCAAGGTCTTGGAAAGAGGGAAATGTTTGAGCTTGCCAGAAATGGAATTGAGTGTATATTTGCTGGTGATGAAGTCAAGCAGGATTTAGTAGAGACTTTTGATTCAGCAGCAAAGAAACTAAATCTATGATCAGGCATCTAGTGGAGCAGACGATAGCATGTCATAACCATTTTAGTGAAATTGTTATTGAGGTTTGAGCTACATAACACTCTATTTATCGCACAAGACCTGTTGATCGCATTGATATTGGACTTTTCAGATATCTTCCCAATTCATCTTGTTCAGTAGTCAGGCCTTCACCATATATGGTGCAATATCTGATTTTTAGATTGGAAGTAGGTGTATCCATATATGTTGAACATGTACCTATTTGAATTTATAACTCAGGATTTCTTAGCATTGAGCTATAAAACCATGACCACTTGGAATCAGATTAGCAAATCCTAGAATTGGTTTAGTTGGATAGTTTCTACTGAAAATGTTTCATGCATCTACTGTTTTTCAACATTCACACTGCTATGATTCATTCCGCATCTATTTCAATGGTGTTTTGACTAAAACTATTCACTTATAAACTTAGGTTTCGACAAAGAAGTCTGTATGTAGCCTTTGTAATTGCCATTTCCATGTTTTTCTCAAATTGTTAAAGCTTGTGGTTCTCATATTAAAGGAAGAATGGTTGCAGCAGTTGCATAAGTTTCATGATTAAAGGTGTTTGGAATTATTTATGTTCCAAATGTGTTTGAAATTGTGGTGCAATATGCTTTTTAAAAGTGTTTTTTTTTTTTTTGCTTAAAAATATTTAAGATTTTATTTTTTAATTTTTGATATCAACACATCAAAATAATTAAAAAAAAAAAAATATTATTAGGTTACTTTGTGTGGACTTGTTGAAGATGCCATGGAAAAGGCTTGGATGTGTCAATGCATTGCCAATCAAAATGGTTTTAAAAAAATTAAAATTGTTTTTTTAGTTTAAATTATAGATTAGCTCCTCTAGTTTTGTAAAAATAAATTAAGTAGACTCTCAAGTAAAGAAATGATTAATTGATCCTCTTACAGTAATGATAATGCTCAATTTAATATTTCTTTGTTTTAATTAAAAGAATCTTCTTCTTTCATCAATGTTTTCATATTATCTATTTTATTTTTCTATTTCTTAAAACAAAACAAAAGAATTGCAAAAGGAACATAAAATGCGTGCAAAGGATCAAAACACAAATATGTTTAAAAATTAGGGACTAAATAATTGTTTTTAATACTAGGACTATTGAATTCATTCTCGCAAAATTATAAAAACGAATTTACCAATAATTACTTGGAAAAAGGAGAGTCTATTTTTAGATTAGTATTCTTCCAAATTCTATAAAAGAAGGTTGTTTGGAAGATTTGGACCCACTAGCAAAATTTATTTTCTGCTCTCTATTAATCAATTCTATGCTTATCGATCAAAAATAATAAAATAAAGTTAAAAAGAGAGTCCATTTTTAACAAAATTAAACTATCTCCTTGTAATTTACCTTGGAAACCAGCAATAGTAATAGCGGCAGCTACAAGTGGAAGCATTCGTCATGTTTGTCGAGGGCTAAACACATTGCAAATCTGCTTCCCAAGTTCCCTTCCCAACGAAAGATTTCCCTATTCCTTGTCAGGAAGTTATGCTTGTCCTATAAGAACGAAACAGTATCGGATGAAGCAAATTACATGCATATTATGATCAGATTCTTACGAGGAACTGTAACCAGCATGTTGTAATCAACTGCGACAATTTTCAAACTCTTCAGCTCACCGAGCTCAGGTGGCAAAACTGAAAGCCTGTTGTTCTCAAGATAAAGCTTCTCAAGATTTGGCAACTGAATTATCTCAGCAGGCAATGTCTGCAAACAAAATCCTGACTCCAATTACATGCAATACCAGAAAAAATAAAACCATACAATCTTATTTGTGTAACAAACCAAGCTTTAAACATTGAGCTTATAAAAGTAGTTATATCAATGATTTACATTCACTGACAGTAAAGTTTTTTTTTTAATCTGAGAACACCAACTAGCTACAGATATACATATACCTGGTGAGCACTAAACAATATCCCATGACAGCAGGGTTAAACAATAATAACTCAACAATCAAATATTATTTATTCTATATTTTTCTGAACTTCAAAATTAACACCAACAGACATACAGTATCGATGTTTAGGATCATATAAAAATGCATCAAACACCACAATATTGAAGTCCTAGAAGTAGCTTTTGGTTTCTGCAGGACATCTAAACTCCCAGCTCTTCCTTTGCATTTCCTCCTTCCACAGAGTCAACATGGTGGATGCTTCCAGTTGATGTCATTGTAGCTTTTTTCTCATCTATTGGCATGGCAAGATACTCAAGTGCCATTACAACATCAACGATCAAAGGTCGCTATCAGCTTCCTCTTGGATACACATGGCTGCAATTGCAAGAGCTTGATATAGACTCTTTTTTGGGTATTTTCCTCCAAGAAATGGATCTGCAATTGCTGTAAATTGACTTCTGTCCTTAAATAGCGGCGCTGCCTGCGATATGGAAATGAGAATAAGTATCATGGTCTGCATTTCCAATCAGTCCTTAAACCTCGCTGTTTGCAGCCTACGCTCTATGCTATAACCTTACCCTATATGAAAGATATAATCCTAACAAGTTTACTGGGAAAGAAAATCATCAACGTACCCAAAGAATTAGGTTCTGCTCTTCAGTTGGTCATGACATGTCAATAGCTCTCCTTCCTGAAATTATCTCCAGAAAAACAACACCGAAACTGTACACATCAGACATTTTTGTCAGCTGACCTGTCATTTGATATTCAGGAGCACAGGAGCCATATGTACCCATCACCCTGGTAGACACTGTTAAAGAATTTTATAAATTATATTTTGAACCTCACCTAACAGCTTAAGTTATTGGGTTAAGATGGTTCTTTAACATGGTATCAGAGCTTTGATGATCAAGTAGTCACGAGTTTAAATCTCACCATCCCCATTTATTTAATAAAAATTAAGCACAAGGTAATGTGGACCTATGCAAATTTCAATTCCAAATGGCTTTTACTTGAGAAGGTGTATTAGAGAATAATATAAATCATATTAAGTTATTGGGTTGAAATGGTTCTTTAACAGACACATATTCTTTTCCTCCTGTTAGACCCAACTTGGCAAGTCCAAAATCAGACAGCTTCGGATTGAAATCTTCATCTAATAAAATATTTGAAGCTTTGAAATCCGTATAGATGATTTGAGGATCGGCAACATCATGCAAATACTCCAGCCCTTTTGCTGCTCCTGATGCTATTTTCATCCTAGTTGTCCAGTCCAAAGGCTCTTTTCCTGGACGTAAATCTGGAAAGCAGAAAATGTTTGCACACTAAGCACAAATCTTTAGAGAGACAACGCAGATGAAAAAACTTTGGACCTAAGGCTAAATCAAGCCCGTGCTTGAACTGCCACATGACATGTATACAGAAATTCTTGCCTAGGATTTAAAAAAAATAAAATTATATGGGCATACCAAGAAGGTGATTTTCCAAAGATCCACTGGCCATGAATTCATAAACTAGGAGTCTTTGATCACCATCAGCGCTGTAGCCAATCAGTTTGACAAGATTGTAGTGTTGAACCAAACTTAATGAAAGCACCCTTCCAAATCCACCTTCTCCCACCAGGCAATGAGGATTGAATTTTTTGGTTGCAACAGCTAGTTCGCGAAAAGTGAAGACTTGAGAAATGTTCCTCCTTTTGCTTCTGTCTGCAACATTGATAACATGACCAAAATCATTGGCAATTATCCATTACCAAAATCACAAACTTGAACACACCTATTATACGAGACATGTTCCTAATGAAACATAATGTTTTGCCTTGTCTACCAAACCCCTTGGGTCCATGATGATCTACTTCCCTTAAAAGAACTCTTCTTTTTCAATCTAAAACACGAGAAAAGACTCATTTCCTTCCTCTCCTCCTGCTAATTTGCAAACCCTGTAGTGTATTTATGTAATCTATACAAATACAGAGTTTGTTTTAAGTACATTGTTGGAGGTAAGATGATTCTATCTCACTATGAAATGGTATACACGTATCCGTTAACTTCATAGGAATTGAGTTCTTATGGTAACAGCATTGTTAGCTTTTTTTTGTAAACTATAGCAGCAAAACCATTGGATTTTGAAATTGTTAGTTAGCCTAGCTGTCAGCCTCTTGCTTCCAACTTGTAATTAGCTTTCACTGTTTAGCAAAAACAGGGGCAGAGACTTGTTTCTGGTTAACTCACTTCTAATCTATTCCCTCCTATAATTAGCATTTTCCATGGCTTAAGATAAATGCTGACAGGGAGGTCTCCACTATAACCACGATCATAATCCTTTTTCCACAGGATTGGATTCCATTAACAAAAACACAAGAAGATATTAGATAAGTCAATCCGCTCACACTAATTATATATAGGATCCACAATAGGGTGATTGTATGACTCACCATTTCGCAAGTGTCGACTCATAGAGAGCCAGTTTTTTACGAATATCTTGGATGGAGCATCTGTTTTAAATTGAATGAATAGGATGAGAATAACGAAGAATAGCCAACACGTACATCTTAAGGGAAATTGAATGAGCATAGATATTCTTATGTTCGGAACAAATTACACTCCTATGATTTCGACAACTAGCAGTGAAAACATTGCTTGCAGATAATTTGGATCTTAAAAGGCAAGAAAAGCAATAAGTAGATGCTGCGGGTTAAAAAACAAAAAGGATGAAATAAATTTTTAAAATTTTTTTTAGTAGAATATTTTTTTTATTTCTTCATTTCAATAATATATTAGTTGAGAATTAAATTTTATAATTTTTTATCTATTTTTTATAGAGTTATCTCTGTCTCCTAACCCTTACTAAACCTTAATTATTTTTTTGTTTTTTTTCTATTTTTTTTCAATTTAATCTTTCAATATTAAGTTGATTTGAAATTATGTTTCATAATTTTTTTAGTTTGCTTTCTATAGAATTATTACAGTCTTATAATTCAAGTTACGGATTAGATCGACTAACTCGGGTTTTTTTTGTTTCTTTTCTAGTTGATTTTTTTCAATTTCACCCTTTAATATCAGGTTGATTGGGAATTAGACTTCATAATTTATTTTAGTTTGTGTTATATAAGGTTATCTTGGTCTCATGAGTTTGATCGATTGGCTTTTGTGTCCTTTTTGTCTAATTGATTTTTTTAAAAATTTCATCGTTCAACATTAGATTGATTAGGAATTGTGTTTTATAATTTGTTTTGATTTGTTTTTTATGAGATTATCCTAATTTCATGATCTAGTTTTGATAGTTTAACCTAAATTGACTCGACTTATTTTTTTTAGTTGAATATTGTTTTTAATTTCATCATTTAACATTAGGTTGATTGAGAATTTGGTTTAATATTTTGTTATTTTTTATGGTGTTTTCAGGATCTTATGACCTAGATAAGTGAATATAACAGATTAACTCGAGTTGATCTAAGTCAATCAAATATGTTGTCATTTTAATATTTTTAAAAATATATATTTGAGTCGAACAATATTGATGGTTTAAATTGTTTATAAGTTTTTTTATTATTAAAAATACATTAATAATGTTTGAATATTATTTTTTTATATAAAAGAATCTAATTCAACCAGCATCGTGTCACACGAGCAATAATCTTGTGTTAGTTATTAATTTAAAGATCCAATTTGAAAATATAATAATCTCCAAAATGATGCTTTAGGTGCGGCCAACCGCACCGCTGGACAGTAAAAACAAGCTCTGTCTAGATAACCGAAATTTAAGAGGTTGCAGATTGATGGCTACAAGAAATTATTTAATTCCAGGGTAAAATTTACAGTAATGTCTCCATGTCATAAGAAAATCTGTGTTATTGTCAATTGGACTCCATATGTTTCAAATCTGTTCCAACGCTAGTCTCTGTTAACTTAAGAAATTGCACACGTTGAAACAAATATGAAACGTATGGGGTTTAATTGGAACAAAATAAAGATTTTAGGTGATATTGAGACCATATGTAACTCTCCAGGAGTGAAATTGAAATTTATCCAAGAATTAGGATCACCTTTGCTCATATTGTTAATAAATTATTTTTATTTTTACCTATCAGTGTAATTTTTTTTTTTGTGTGTGTATAAGAGAGTATTAATTATTTTAGTGTGTTTTAAAAATATTTTTGACTTGTGTTTTTTATATTTTTACTGTTTGATTTTAAAAATAATTATTTGATATATCTTGAAGTGATTTTTTTTTAAAAAAAACTCCATATTATAATTATATATGTATATATACAATTGAAGCTACTTTTAAACAGATCATAATTTTAAAAATTATTCAGTTTTTATTATTTAAACTTGTTTTTCAGTTTAAATTATTTAAACCTGTTATTTCAATTCATAGCGATGCAAAAACACAAATAAAGGGCCGTCCAAGAATCCGGATTCAGTGGCCTGCTGGGCTCTACTCTACTCTCTAGTCTCTTCTTTTCTCCTGCATTATTATTAAATATTGTTCGGTACACAGAAAACGACATCGGTTTAAGGCGTTGTTCACGTTAAGTCCGTGCAGTGCAGGCGCGGCAGCAGTGTGTCCCTGTTTCAAGTCTAGAAGAAGAAGCACCGCACCCACAGAGAAAGGGGTTTAAACGAAGCACATCGAGCAGTCCGTCTCTTCATCCTCATCTCCTCTCTTCTACTAGGGTTTATTTATTTATTTATAACGCTTGCTTTCTACTTGTAACTGAAAAGGCTGAAAGGAAAGATGCACGCTCCAGTTCTCGTTCTCAGTAAGTTGTAAAACCCTAATTTTTTAATATTCAAAAAAATATAATAAAAAATTTGAAAAATGTGTGGCTGCTGCTGCAGGGGATTCGTTGAAACGGGAATCAGGAAGGAAGGTACATCATGCCAACATACAGGCTGCGAAGGCAGTTGCCGATATTATCAGGACCACCTTAGGTCCTCGTTCCATGTTGAAGATGCTTCTCGATGCCAGCGGCGGTATTGTTGTCACGAACGACGGCAATGCCATCCTGCGTGAGTTAGATCTGGCTCATCCTGCTGCTAAATCCATGATTGAATTAAGTCGCACTCAAGACGAAGAAGTCGGTGACGGAACTACCTCCGTCATTGTTCTCGGTACCTAATATTCTGTTCTTTGTTTTATGCCCTTTTTTTCTTTAAATAAATCTCTTTGATTTTAAATTTATGTTTAGGAGGAGAGATGCTTCATGTTGCTGAAGCCTTCATCGAAAAGAACTACCATCCTACTGTCATATGCCGAGGTAGGTAATTAGGTTTAATCTTCCTTCCTTTTTTTGAACTTTTGTATTTGGCATTGCTAATTAATTCCTTTGCGTTGCTGCAGCCTACAGTAAAGCTTTGGAGGATGCTGTTGCAGTGATTGACAAAATTGCTATGTCCATTGATGTCAACGATCGTAAGTTGTTGCTCCTTATCTTTCTGATAGTGCATTTCAATTTATTTTTTTATCTTGATTGGTTGAATCTTATTATGCTTGTTTATACTGATGTCCAAATGCAAGTTTGAATTTATATGGAAGGAGAGGGAAGGTGGTTGGTGTTTTCATTATTGTGATTTTATAATATTTCCCCCTTCACTACAGCTAATAAACAAGCTATGTTTTTTTTTTTTCTTTAATTGTGTATGTGAAAAAAATAAAGATGAAAGTTTAAAAGAAACACCCTTTTGTAGGAGTATGAATATTTTACATGGAATTTAGTACTCATTTCATATAATGGAAAGGATTGTGATTTCATTGTGGGATGTTGATTATTGTTTTGGTTGGGTCCTTTTGGTAACTTATGGATATGTGTGGCAGGTCCTACAATGTTGGGGCTGGTCAAGAGTTGCATTGGCACAAAGTTCACTAGTCAATTTGGGGACTTGATTGCTGTAAGTATCCTTGCATTCTAATGACTTAGTCATGGCATTTTGTTGACTTCTGTTTTGGTCTTTCCTGTTAACTGGGTAGTGAAATTTTCGTAACTATTGAAGTTTATTCAATGCTTAAAATGTGAGACTTGAATCTCTTTGTTTGATATGAAGAGTTTTTGTCAAGAAGCAGAAGCAGAATATGTGGTGATGCAGTGTTAAGATTCCCCCCCCCCTCCTATCTGCTGTAGTTTTTAAATATTCTGAATACAATGAGTAGTGCGAACATTAATCATTGTCCCACAGCATGTTCTTATCTGGTCAATTCTACTTGTTCCATTCTAAGTTTTTGCCAACTTCTAGGATCTAGCCATTGATGCCACCTCAATAGTTGGTGTGGACCTTGGTCAAGGATTGCGTGAAGTTGACATCAAGAAGTACATTAAGGTTGAGAAGGTGCCTGGTGGCCAGTTGGAAGATTCAAAGGTTCTTAAAGGGGTTATGTTTAACAAAGATGTAGTTGCCCCTGGAAAAATGAAGAGAAAAATTGTGAACCCACGTGTTATTCTTCTTGATTGCCCCGTTGAATACAAAAAAGGAGAGAACCAGACAAACGCGGAGCTGGTTAGAGAAGAAGACTGGGAAGTCCTGTTGAAAATGGAAGAGGAATACATAGAGAATATGTGTGCGCAGATACTGAAGTTGAAACCAGATTTGGTAATCACAGAGAAAGGTCTCAGTGATTTGGCATGCCACTATCTGAGCAAAGCTGGTGTTAGTGCAATCAGGAGGCTGCGGAAGACTGATAATAACAGAATTGCCAAGGCATGTGGGGCCACTGTTGTGAACAGACCAGATGAGTTGCAAGAGTCCGATGTTGGTACTGGGGCTGGTTTATTTGAGGTTAAGAAAATTGGGGATGAATTCTTTGCTTTCATTGTTGATTGCAAAGATCCAAAGGCTTGTACTGTTCTTTTGAGAGGTGCCAGCAAGGACCTTCTGAATGAAGTGGAAAGAAACTTGCAGGTATTTAATGGTTTAACTTTCAAATTCCTCTTTCTATGCACGTGTGTTTTTTTTTCTTAATATACCTCAGCCATCTAATGTTCTGAATCTTGTTCTCGATATAGGACGCCATGTCTGTAGCAAGAAATATACTCAAGAATCCAAAACTCCTTCCCGGTGGGGGTGCTACAGAATTAACTGTATCTGCTGCTCTGAAGCAAAAAAGCTCATCTATCGAAGGCATAGAAAAGGTGAATGATTGATCCCTTGCATCAATGGATCACCCTTCAATAAATTTTAGATTTGACCAGCTGTTACGCTTTTTTTCCTTCTTTTTCTGTGGATAAAATATAGCTTCAAGTAATTTGCTATAAATATAATTTCTTGTGGCTGTGAAACAGTGGCCTTATGAAGCTGCTGCTATAGCTTTTGAGGCTATACCAAGAACATTGGCTCAGAATTGTGGTGTTAATGTGATCCGAACCATGACTGCTCTGCAAGGGAAGGTATTAACTTTTTTTTGTAGGGTTAATGGCTTCTTTGCATATCTGTACTCTTGATTTTATACTAGTTGCCCTCTCTGCTTTTATTTATTCTAATGTCAACTCTCTACTTTCAAAATTGTCTTTGTTTCACCCTTATTTGACTGGAAGTTCAGATTGCTCTTAAATCATCAGGTTACATACGGACCAAACAAATATGATTTTTCAAGTAGAAGGTTGATGTTAGTACAAAAAAAAGTAGAGGGAGCAAACTAGTACAAAATCAAGAGTAGAGGAACCAATACAAGCTTTTTACCTTTTTTTTAGTGTTTTTTTATTGAATATATCGCTCTGCCTGCAGATTCCACTTGTCCATTTTCTGTTCATTTTTTCATTATTTCATTACTGCAGCATGCAAATGGTGAAAACGCATGGATTGGCATAGATGGGAACACTGGTGAAATTACAGATATGAAAGAGAGGAAGGTAAATATTGTAGTTTCAGGTCCTGTTGCTATGATTAATTAGAAAATCCGATATGAAAGAGAGGAAGGTAAATATTGTAGTTTCAGGTCCTGTTGCTATGATTAATTAGAAAATCCTTTACTTTGGTAGAATCTCTTTCTTCAAAAGGAGGTCAGATAATGACTTCTTTGTGCAATGCTGCAAACCGTAAACTTTCTTCTGCAGTTTAGTTTTACCGTATAGTTGAATGGCTGCGATGTGTTTACCTCATCTTTGTTCTCACATATTCTTGTATAAAGTTGACTAGATATGTTATGGTGGTGATGGTGATTGAAGTCTTCAAGTCTACAAGTTGAAGCACAAAATATGTTTTATCTGAGTGTTCTGATAACCATCTGCTTGTATTATCAGATATGGGATGCCTACAATGTCAAGGCACAAACCTTCAAAACAGCAATCGAGTCTGCTTGCATGCTTCTGAGGATTGATGACATTGTGAGTGGAATCAAGAAGAAGCAGGCCCCTGGAGCGCAGGGTCCGTCCAAGCCTAAGATTGAGACAGAAGCAGATGCAGACAGCGAGCAGATACTTCCTGACTGAAGATTTTAGTTGCTGTTTGAACTGACTTTCCATGGAAGAATCTGACAAAAGAAGCCAGTTTATTTTATCGGCTCTTGAGCTGTTTTGTCCCAAGTTTTGATTAGAGTGCCTTTGTTCAAAGTTTTGGGCCTATTTGTCTGTGGCGGCCTGCTGGTGGTGTGGACCATATAGGAATTGTATGGTACTCGTATTAGTTAGTGTATTGTCCAATCTGAATTCCTCCTACACAAAACAGTAAATCAGTAATGGTGTGGTTTTTTATTTTAAACTTTTTTGGTCCTGTGCATTTATTTGGACATAATTACTTTGGAGTTTGTTTCATGATTGAAGGAGTGTTTCTGATTGCTGTTGTATTTACTTAGAAAAGTTTTTATTTTTTTAATTTTAAATTAATTTTTTAAAATTTTTTATTATTTTGATGTATTAATTTCAAGAAATATATTTTTTTTAAAAAAATTGTTTTAATATTTTATAAATTTTAAATCTTATATATTTTTTAAAAAATTGATATATCAGGTATTAGACTAAATTTTTTTATGTATATTATAAATACCTAAAGATTTAGCATGTATTGTTAATTTTTATGGGTTTATATTTGTTCATATTTAGAAGCAAACATATATACAGGATGGATTGTAGGTGTGATGACATTTTTAATATTAGATCTAATTTATATCTTAGAAATCAACTTTAAATTCTAGCTATGGTTTTTATTAATAAAAAAAATCTATTAATAATAATTTTAGAACTG
>Ga0325400_1002892_pt1 | contig 15283 bp, 5 predicted proteins | sample PopdelMetagenome_2_FD_205662 | JGI IMG/M metagenome (GOLD analysis project Ga0325400, IMG submission 205662) | Populus deltoides microbial communities from Bellville, Georgia, United States - Xylem-PdKOR-R1 | ecosystem: Host-associated > Plants > Phyllosphere > Stem > Wood/Secondary xylem... | reverse complement strand
TAGGAAATATAAATGTTGCTGTTAATTATTTAATTCTTTGTTTTAATGCTAAATTATTTGTCACTTGTTGTAAACAAGTTTAATGAAAGGTAATTAATACTGATCAAGTTAATTCATGAATCAGTAAGAGACAATTTCATTGAATCATTATGTCAGAAGAATATTGGATAAAAATAATTAATGGCAGTCCCACAGGGCATGGATTACAAAATCTAGTATTTGAAAAGAAATCCCATATATAAGGAGTTAAAAACAGCAAAGAATTTTGAAAAGACAAAAACAATGAATTCAAGGTTTAGGGTTAATTTAGTATGAACACCACAAGGCATGGATTACAAAATCTGAGAAAAAGATCGATTTATTTATCATGGATTACTCTAAGGATTCAAACAATAGTTACATACAGAAAAACGAAAACACCAACAAGATGAAGTACAAATAATTTACCTGGATTCAAGATGTTCTTCAAGTGCTAGCTGGTTTGCTTAAGCAGTGATCAGCCAAAAGAAAAGGAAGAGAAATCACAGATCAGAGAAGAATATATGGTTTAGAAAGATAATAAAGTTGCAGCATACATAAATCTAGTTCGCACTGATCATGAGATGGGGAAAGGAAAATAGGGAACTTTATAATGAGATGAGATGTGGAAGAGAAGTTACATACTATTATTTATTAGTAAGGTCGCCTCAATAATGATAAATTAACGTGTGGACCCACCACAATGTTGAAACTTCGAAGAAGCTGCCAGGAAAATATAAACACATGAAATTTTCTAAAATGAATAGCATATTTCTGCATGCTGTGAATTTTTTTAAAAAAAATCTTTTATTTAAAAATATATTAAAATATTTTTTTAAAATAATTTATTTTTTATCAACACATCAAAATAATCTAAAAATATTAAAAAATTATTTTTAAAAAAATCAAAATTTTTAAAAAACACATTGTGACGGTAAAGATAAATCAGTTATGACAAGGCTAGATTAAGAGTGTGTTTAGTATTGCAGTAGCTGTTATGGTTGTGGTTTGAAAAAAGTTGTTTTATAAAAAGTATTTTTAATTGAGGTTGGTTTGAAAAAATAGATGTCTGGTTAAAACTGTGGTTGAAATTGAAGTTGAATAAAAAGTAATTTAATGTGTTTGGTTAAGAGTGTTTTTGAAACTGAGGTTATAAAATAATTTTAAAAAATATATATTAATATTGATGGTTTTTAATTTAAATATTGTGGATTTAACTATTGCTATTACATCATGAAATAAATCATGCTTTATATAAAAAAATTTTATTGTTCCATTAAACTATTTACAATTCCATTACATACAAAATTCATCAGATAAGAACTATAAAATAAGGTAAAATATTATCAGGAATAAAATTGAGATTACAGTATAAGTAAATTTAATTTACCTTAAACTAATTTAAAAAAAAAACAAAAAAAAATTGTTATTCGTGTTTACGTGGGAGCAAAATCAATTAATTACACTAATTTATTTTTAATATTATTATATTAAAATAATCTAAAAATACTAAAAACAAAATTTAAAAAGATACATCAGTCAATGTACAATGAACGTCATACCCCTCTCTTTCAAAACATCTCGTCATCGAACTTTTCCATACCCATGAAAATTTATTTTTTTCCCAACTCCCTTCTACAAATGTATATTTTAGCCCTCGATCTATAAAGTATGATTTGCTTTCCAATCTGCACGCCAGTTTTTCATTAGCACAAAGATGATAGTTTTTTTTTTTTTTTTGCCAAAAATTAGCAACCAATAATTTTCCATCTTTTTCCGAGTTTTTCAGTGACTTTTTGTCAGTTAAAAATACAAAGATTTTTGTGGTGATTGTAGCCCGACTTTGGGGTATCGAGTCTCCACGGAGACAAATTAAAAAAATAGAAAAAAATTACTATTTTTAGTGCGTCCAGGCTGGTTCAAAGTGAATTTCACGACTCCTGGGCCTTGACTCGTCTGTGAGAGCTTCAACTCTACATTGAAAAGTTTTTTCTTAAACTGTGAGAGCTTCATAATAAGCATAATAAGCTTATTAAAATAAATTATTATGATAAAATTAAAAATAAATTTTAAAAAAAAAAACAGAGAGACGCCGTGTTTTCTCTATTGGTACATAGTAAAAGTCTGAGCATATTTATTTATTTATTTATTTTTATTTTAATAATAGTCCTGTTATTTCTACCACCTAGAAATCGAGAATGCTAGTTTCATTCATCAAAATTATAAATCCTGTATTTAGATAAATTAGTAGAAAGGATAAAAACCCTAGTGCAAAAGAGCTATAAACTAGCCCAACAAATCATTCCCAGAGAACCAAAGCCAGAAACAAATCATACGGGGTTTAACAATTATATATGCTCTTGTCTTTAACTTTACTTTGAAGTGTATAAACTTTAACACTTGTGTGTGTGTGTGTGTGTGAAGCTTTGTGGTGGCTAAAGAATACATTTTGGAAAGTTGAATCAACAATATTGCCTGTGCTTGTCAAGGAATATAACATCCCAAATTTTACCACTAATATTGCCTGCCTGTGCTTGTCAAGGAAAAAGATTTAATAATCACAGCAGCAGAAGATGATATATTGTACAAATAGATTGAAGAAACAGGAGGCCTACGCTTTTAATTTGGACTTCCTCGTGGATGCTATTCCTTCCAATATGGACTCAAATCGTTTTATATCACAGCTAGGCAGATAGCAGAAGGTGAAACCCGAGTCACATGTTTCAAAAATTAGTTTGATTTATTTTTAGTTTTTTTTTCATTTAAAAAATTATATTTTTTCAATATTTTTTAATATTAGGATATGAGGTGAGTTTCATGATTTTTTTTATTATTTTATAGAGTTATTTCGGTTTAATATCCTGTTCACGACATAATCAAGTTAACCTAGATTTCTTTTTCTAAAGGAGGCAGCCCCACTTTTCATCACGTCTCCATGGTCCACACGTTTTCATCAAAAACCTAGATTTTAGGACTTCTGTGGCAGCGGCGTACATGCTTTAGTTCTTCTTTTTTTGAAATCCTCATCAGAGACTAATTTGTAGCCCTTCAAGAAACCTTTTCAACGCGTCAAGAATCACAGCAATCCGACATGTGAGTGGAAAGTTGTGATTAAAGTACTTAAAAGTGCATTCAGGCTGTTTCCAAGAAAAAAAAACTTTACTACTTTAAGTGCGTCCAGGATGGTTCGAAGTGAATTTCACGACTCTGGACCTTGACTTACCCTTTAATTTCAATTATTTTTATTCACATTTTTGCATTTTATTCCAATGATAGAACATTTAGAATGCAATGTCGTGCACTCATCAAAATCCCAGGAACGCCATTTAGCTTCAAACAACCAGATCGGGAGCTTCAGTGCAGTGGAAAACTTCAACATCTACTGTGAAGCTTGATTTGCTATCCAATCTGCACACCAGTTTTCCATTGATACGAAGATACTGTACGTGTTTTTATTGCCGGAAAGTTGTCGACCAATAATTTTTTATCTTTTTCAAAGTTTTTTTTTTTTTGTTACTTTCTTTCTTTCATCTTGAACCAAAAAACGAACAACATGAAAATGAATAATATGAAATTTTAAATCAAAATTAAAATTAAAAATAAAAGATGCAAAAACTCTAGGGATCAATATTTTAAATTAAAATCATCTCCCCAGCAAGGTGTCCTTCACCGCATCCTTCCACCGAAGATCAACCCACTTTGACCTAGCACAGCAGCCTCCACCCTCACCTCGGAGCCTTCAGCCACCAAAAAGAGGAAGAACTAAACTTAGATCTGAAAATTGAGAAGAACAGACCCCAGAAAACAGATCTAAAAAAACCAATTAAAACAGACTGCTTGTTGCGTTTTTGGGTGTTTTGCAAGTCACCATCAATGAGGAAAAAAAAGGGAAAGAAGCCGTTACAGATCCTCCGGTCGCATGGATTTTTTGCGGCGGCGCGTGGAGAAGACGCGCCGATACTTTTCCAACTGTACCAGAGGCTTCCAGCACTGTTCCCGATTTTTTTTTTAGGCCTCTTTTGTAAATCTAAATTGTTTAATGTGTTGTGAACATTGGTTATTTTATAAATATGTAAATGTGAATATGTAAGTGTGAGTGTGTGAGTGAATATAGTAAAAAGTGATGTGATGTGTGTTTGCTTTTAATTTTAAAATCAAAAGGATAAAAAATATAAAAAGATAAAAAAGAAATAAAATGTTTTAATTGCAGGCCAAATCTCTCAAACAATATAAAAAAATTGCATGGCACTCCACATGAAAGTAATTTAATAATTTGTTTGTTAAAGTTTTGAGAATTTAATTTATATTTTAAAAAAATTTTAAAAGATGGTTTTTTTTAATATCTGGAATTATGTATTTATATATAAGATATGTTTTGATATTAAATAAAAAGGTTGTTAATAAAACAATTGCAAAATCTTTAAATAGTATTAAGTCACAAAGCAATTTTTATAGGGTAGGGTAGGGTAGGGTAGGGTAGGGTAGGGTGTGTTAAGGAATGCTAATATTTTTTTCTAATTATAATTAATTTTTTATTCATGAATTTATGATAAAATTAGTATATTTAGATTTTCTCTAATGACACTAAACAAATCAAATGAACCAAATAATAAATAACTACTTGTAATCAAATAAACAAACAAAACTTATCATGAACACCACGTTGGTCATTTGCGACATATATAAATCTAGTTCTTAGTTCGCATCATGGTTATTAGATCCGACTCGAGGTTGATCCAGTTAAGAGATTGGATTCCGGGTTTTATGAATTAACTCAAAAAAATTACAAAAAAATAAAATTTTAATATTTTATATGAAAAAATTTTAAAAATCTATGTAAATATAGGCTATACATATTGTAAATAATGAAGTTTAAAAGAATATTTTAAAAAGTTTTTTATCCCGTATTGAAAAAACATAACTTTTTTTTTGGGAACATAGAGTGTATATATATATATACTAATGAGTTTCAAATCCAACATTGAAAAAATATAGTTTTTTTCTTGTAAACATATGGTATATATACTAATAGGTTTTAAATCTCACATTTAAAAAGATAGCTTTTTTCTTAGAAACATAGAGTATATACACTAATGGATTTCAAATCTCACATTGAAAAAACATGGATTTTTTCTTGTGAACATAGAGTATATATACTAATGAGTTTCAAATCCAACATTAAGGCTCTGTTTGTCTACGCGGCTGCGGTTGAAATAAAACGCAGCAAACATATGTTTGGTTACAGAAAAAAACGTTGTTAACTGTTCATGGGTCCCACCTTTTATTGTGTTGCAAACTCACTAATCACGAAGCAGCATCCAGCTGCTTTTGTTTCAACAGTAAACAATGGGCGACATATTTACGCACTACATGCTAATTAATTAGCATGAACAGTGTAACATGCATACAGTTCCGGTCGGACCGGTTCCGGCCAAATTGGTTCCGGTTCAAAGCTTAAAATACATTGAACTAGGTCCAACCCAGTAAAATAAAAATTATTTTTAATTTTTTAATTGTTTTTTATTCAAAAAACTAGTGTTTAACTTTATTTAATGACACTACATAAATTAGACAGAGATCGCTTGATAAAGTAGCATTTGCAGAATTTGATCGCAATCCCAATTTCGTTCTTGATTATATTTTACCTGATGTTATTATGCGCTTAAAAAACCAAAAAAACTGTAGTACTTGTCGGATGTATTTCATACGTGATGGAATTGTAGATATTTTAATGGAACAATAAAAAATATTTTATATAAAGTATTATTTATTTCATGATGTAATAGCAAAAGTTAAATCTATAATATTTAAATTAAAAACTATCAATATTAATATATATATTTTAAAATTATTTTATAACCTCAATTTCAAAAGCATTATTAACCAAACACATTAAACTACTTTTTTTCAACTTCAATTTCAACAACAGTTTTAACCAAACATCTATTTTTTCAAACCAACCTCAATTAAAAATACTTTTTATAAAACAATTTTTTTCAAACCACAACCACAACAGCTACCGCAATACCAAACACACACTAAAAAGATACTATGTTATTCTTTTAAGTTGAAATATTTAAACTAAAAGGTTTTTCATCCCACATTAAAAAAAACATAACTTTTTTCTTGAAAACATTAAAGTGTGTGTATTTTTAATTAATTTTATAAGTTTTAAAATTAATAATTATATAAATATTTAATTATCATGAAAAAACTCAAACTCAACATTATTAAAAAACAAATTTCAGGCATAACTAATTTAGCTACCAGAATTTTAATTAACGTGAAGGAAGTTGCCAGGAAGCAACCCAAACACTATATTTATAAGATATAGAAAGTTAACGTGTGGACCCACCCCAATGTTCAAACTTTGAAGAAGCTGCCGAGAAAATATAAACACATGAATGTGAGAAAGAATAGCATATTTTTGCGTTGTGTGAAGTTTTTTCTTAAAAAATATTTTTAAAATAAAATTTTTTTTATTAACAATTTATTTAAAAATATATTAAAATATTTTTTTATTTTTAAAAATTATTTTTAATATTAAAAATTTAAAATATAAAAAAATATTTTAAAAAAATCAAATTTTTTTTAAAAACAAGCATTTTCAAACAAGATAACACGACAAGAACCACATCAATCCGACATGTGAGTGGAAAATTGTGATTAAAATACTTAAAAGTGCATCCGGCTGTTTCACACGTTGAAGCTTCAGTGCTTCCAGGCTGTTTCCAAGAAAACAGAAAACATTATTACTACTTTTAGAGTGATTTTAACAGTGTAGTAGGGAATACGATGATTGTTATTTTTAAAATTTTTAAAGTATTTTTTATTTAAAAACATATTAAAATAATATATTTTAATATAAAATAACTCAAAAATTAAGACCAGGTATTCAATCTTCACAAACTTTTATATGTATTAAGTCAGATTTGAGTAATTAGATTTATCAAGTTTGCTTAATTAAGATGGGATATTTATGACTTTTATATGTATTAAGTTAATATAATTTTTTTGAATATATACTTATCATTATAAACTTTTATTCATATTTCTATTTTTATTGACAGTATATGGTGTGCTTTTATTTAAGAGGCACATCAGTCGATAAGTTTGGAGTACAAAGAACGACATACCCCTCTCTTTCATAACATCTCGTAATTACACGTGCTACCTTTAACTAATTAGATTTTAAATTTATTTTTTAAATATTATTAATTTAAATTATATAAATTTTAAAATTATATAAAACTTATATAATTATTAATTTTAAAACTTATTAAATTAGTTAAAATATATATAAATTAACTCCAACAGTCACATTAATAAAATAATTATAAAAAAAACATCTTATGATCGCACACTTTTTCATAACCATGAAAATTGTTTTTTTTTCCAACTGCCTTCTACAAATTTATATTTTTAGCCCTCAATTTATAAGGTATGATTTGCTATCTAATCTAAACACAAGTTTTCCAAGTTTAAAATGCAAAAGCTCAAAGTTTCTGGTTACTTTCTGGTTTCAGTATCATATTTGATTTTCAAAGTTTCAATTATTTTTATTGAATTAAAATAAATAAAATTTTGTCAAGTCAAACGTCAACTTAACTTAAACGTTGAAGCCCTTTTTTTTTAGACCTTGAGAACTCCATGACAAGTTAATTAAAACAAGTTATCAGCCTCAAATTTCCATCAACATAATCTATAAATATAAAATTGAAAATAAAATAATCAGTGATTAAAAGAAATTTAAGAGATAAAAGGCTATTTTAATCTACAGTGTTTTTCTCTCCTGGTACATGGTAAAAACCTGGGCAGTTTTTTCTTTTTTAATTTTAATAATAATTCTGCTCTTTTTATCCCAAGAAAACGAGAATGCTAGTTTCATTCATCAAGATTCTAAATCCTATATATAGATAAATTAGACAAAAACCTATAAACTATAAACTAGCCAAACAAATCATACCCAGAAAATCAAAAGCCAGAAACATGCTAGCTCAAGTTTTGCTCCCCCTAGCTAAGAAATGCATAATGCCCGCTTGGAATTATAGATCATCCAAATTCCAGGGCAAATAATTGGAGAGTAATTTGATAGTGCTTATAGATTAATTAATGTCATTTTATTAGTTATTATTTTATATTTATTTTAAAGAAATAGAGAGATACAACTAGAAGAAGAAAAATCCAAGGTAAAAATATTCTTATTATTTTTTATGGGTCATACATTTTATATTATTATTTTTTGTGTTTGTTTTTTTTAAGTGAATCCAAAAAATAACCAATAATAAATTACTAATTACATCCAAAGAATAATGCGGTGATGGTAGCACAGCATTGATTCTACATGGAGACAAACTAAAAGAATAGAAGAAAATATTAAATGATTTAATCCATTTAATGGAAGAAACATGAGTGAATCCATAAACTACATAAATCCCTAAAATCACGTCTCCATGATCCCCGTTGTGTCACAAACAAATTGCCTAGATTTTAGGACTTTTTTTTGGCAGCCACGTACATGCTTTAGGAGTTCCTTTTCTGAAATCCTCATTAGAGGCTAATTTGTAGCCCTTCAAGATACCTTTCCAACGCGTCAAGAATCACAGCAATCCGATATGTGAGTGGAAAGTTATGATTAAAATACTAAAGTGTGTGCAGGCTGGTTCAAAGTGAAATAATTTCACGACTCCAGCTGGGCCTTGACTTGTCTGTTTAATTTCTATTATTTTTATTCACATTTTAGCATTTTATTCCAATGATAGAATGCACTTTCATACACTCATCAAAATCCCAGGAACGCAATCAAGCTTTAGTGAATAAAAATTAATAGAAATAAAGCAAAGTGACTTATGAAAAAAGTACTTAAATCCTACAAACAGCAGGTAGTCAGAATCCCTTGCGCACACATTTGATATTTTAATTATTCTTATTTTGTTGAATAACTCAATTCGAAGTTGAATTCCCAAAATTCCCACTTAAAAGGTATATAGATAATTAAATCAACATTAAACCAAATTAATATAACCCTTTTGAAAAATCATTCATGACTACTTTTAAATAATTAATTATCCCTATTAAGAAATTAAATCCATTGACGACAATGTATTTAAGGAGCAATATTAAAGCAAAGAAATTAAATCAATACAGGTAAATAAATGATCCAAAGATCAATCCATTCAATAGAAAAAACATGAATGAATCCGTAAACTGCATAAATGCGGAGAAGAATACTTCTCAACAACAAATTGAGAATGATAAAACAAAAGAGTTAGAATAATTTGAAATCGGAACGATTTAGTTACCCATCACTGTACTAGTCATTCCTTTCCTCATCTGTGCTCTTTTTTTTGCCCTCTCTCTAGTGCAATTCCCACACGTCTTCTTTATGCCAAAGAGCCCTCTTTACAGAGGAGGCAACCCCCTTTCTCAAAAGTAGGCAGCCCTCCTTTTTCATCAGAGACTAACTTTGTAGCCCTTTACGATACCTTTCCAACGCATCAAGAATCACAGCAATCCGATATGTGAGTGGAAAGTCATGATTAAAATACTTGAAGTGTATCTAGGCTGTTTCTAAGAAAAAGAACATTACTTTAAGTTTATCCAGGCTGCTGTTTAAAAAGTCAAGAAAATAAAGTTTTAGATTAAAAAAAAAACTTTAAGGATCAAAATTATATATATATATATATATATATAAAAGCACGCCTATGAAGCTTGATAGTATATCAAATTAAATAGAAACTCGATTAAAAAATGGCCTTTGATTTCCATTATTTCTATTCACATTTTAGCATTTTATTCCAATGACAGAGCATTTAGAATGCACTTTCATAGACTCATCAAAACCCAGGAACGCCATCAAGCTTTAGCTTCAAACATTTATTACGTAAAATTATAACATTGTTAAGTCTGCTTAATTTTTTGTTTTAAGATAATTTTTTAATATAGTATTAGATATTTAATAACTTATGAATCATTTATTAAGTTAATTTAAATTAATTATTTTTATTAAAATAATATCATTTTATTTTTTTAATTAATATGATCAAATATGAACTAGGTTTGATTGGATCGATAAAATTTTATCGAATCAATATCTTATTTGGTTTAAAATAATTGTTATGTTATGGCAATCCTGAATGCTGATTTCCTCCAGTTCAGTTGCATTCTCTAATGACAAAACATCACATAAACTTCTTGCATCCATGCATTTACAAACCAGTCCTTGAATGCCATTTAAGAACTTGACCTGAAAATCTCCATCTCCGTTGATACTCAAATTACCCAACGCAACTGTTTTACTTGGAAAATCATCAACGTCTACCCAATAAGATTCATGCACCATTCCTACTAAAATTTTATATGTGCTTAATGATTGAATCCCATCCCGAGATCTGAGATACTCCACGAAGTCGGGGAAACCTTCGAAATGGCATTCCAAACTTTCCAAATTTTTCAAGGATCCTACTTCATTTCCTTTAACTGTTATCGGAGAATATATTGCATCAATTGAAAATTCATGCAGTACAAAGACTTGCAGGTGAGAAAGTTTTGGTAATATTCCACGAGGAAACTCCTTTTCACCACATCCACTCATTCTAAGAAACCTTAGGTTGGTTAGGCATTCCATTCCTTGTGGCATCTTTTCAAGTGTCTTGAGTTGTGCAAACGAGATCCAATCTCTTTAGTTCCCTGAGATTCTTTAATGATGGAACATGTCTTCAGTTGTAACACTCAGTGAGCAATAATGCAGTGAGACTCACCGAATTAGAGACAGAGTCTGGCAAATTTTTAATACCTGTGTGAGACAGATCAAGGACCATGAGCCCATGCATTTTTTAAAATTTTAAAAAATTTTACTTCACTATCTAACTGCATTTTTTTAAATTTTAAATTTTTTTTTTTGAATTTTTTTTTAAAATAATTTTTTATTCTGAGATACTCCACGAAGAGAGACCTTTGAAATGACATTCCAAACATTCCAAATTTCTCAAGGATCCTACTTCAATTTTTTTTAGTAATCCAATTAGATATGAACTAGATTGGTTTGATTGATGATTAAATTCCACCCAATCAATATCTTATTTAGTTAAATTTTAAATTTTAAGTTTTTTAAAATAAACACGGTTTAACAATTATTTTCTTATCTTTAACTAAATTTGAAGTGTGTAAACTTTCACACTCAGTGTGTGTGTGTATATAATTCAACCAAATAATTGCTTGCTTGTGACATATATGTGGCGAGCTTCCTAGTATTAAAAATCTTAGATTATATATCAAATAATTAAACTTTTTATCCAAACCAATAAATTTATTTTAAAATAAATTTTATGAGGCAAATATCAGGTCTTCTATCTGCACAATGGTTAGATGTGGAAAGGGAAAGAGGCAATTTTTTTTTTTTTTTGAAAAAAGCAAAACACCTTGAATTACGTCCTATTTTTTTATAGTGATTCTCCAAGTCTCTTAGCTTTTCTTGTAATGAAAATTAATAACCGTATAATATCTTCCTTGTGGATGCTCTAATATTGTTGCTAAATTAAAATATTTTTTTTATCTACAACTATGTGATACTTTTTTAAAATAAAAATATTGAAAAAGATAATGTTTTAAAAAAATATTTATTTTAGTTTTTTTTAATAAATACCATCATTTTAGTTTTTATAAATAAATAATATGATGTGGTTTTGTTTTTTACTTTGAAATACGTCTCTTAACTATTTGTAAGCTTCCTATTCATTTATAGTAATCAAAATATTTTTTTGTTATTTTTAATATTAATATATCAAAAAATATTTTTAAATACACTCAAACATAATTCTGAGTATAAAAACAAATATATATTTTGATTGCGGGCATAACAATCTTGGCAGTGATAAAACAATCATGCTTTTTTCCTTGTAGCATGTGCCGTTTCTCAAGCTTCTGTGATCCAAGAATCAGGCTATTGGGGTTTTATTAAATTAGCTGTTACTAAAAATAAAATAAAAGAAAAGAAAAGAAAATCCTCTGTAAAGTAAAGGTAATTAATTACTCAATTAATCCCTAATTAAATTAGTTTTCTGATTGTTCTTCACAAAATTTCTAAGAATAAAAATATTTTATTAGATGTCTTAGCTGAATTCTGATCCAGCCTATAATCAAATAAACAAAAACAAATTAAAGAAAAAAAAGGCAAAACATCTTCCTTGTGGATGCTCTATCGTTGCTAAATTAAAACATCTTTTTTTTTTATCTACAACGTGAAACTTTTTTAAAATAAAAATATTAAAAAAGATAATATTAAAAAAAACATTATTATTTTAGTTTTTATAAATAAATAATATAATGGGGTTAATCAGTTAATCTGTGAGTCAACCGGTAAACTATATTTTGCAATACGATTCTTAACTATTCATAAGCTTCCTATTCATTCTTTTTCAAATATTTTTTTTCCTCTTTAAAATATTATTTTATTTTAATATTAATATATTAAAAAATATTAAAAATATTAATTTAATATATTTTTTTAAATAAACAAATTTTTAAATGCACTCAAACATAATTCTGAGTACAAAAACAAAATTAAAATGCCGGGTCTCGGGTTTTATGGGTCTTTAAATGCCAGGTCTCAGGTTTTATGGGTCAACTTAAAAAAATTACAAAAAAATAAAATTTTAATATTTTATATGAAAAAATTTTAAAAAAATATATGTAAATATAAGCTATACATATTGTAAATAATGAAGTTTAAAAGAATATTTTAAAAAGTTTTTTATCCCACATTGAAAAAATATAACTTTTTTCTTTGGAAGATATAGTATATATACTAATAGGTTTTAAATCTCACATTTAAAAAGATAGTTTTTTTCTTAGAAACATAGAGTATATACTAATGAGTTTCAAATTCTATATTGAAAAAACACGGATTTTTTCTTGTGAACATAGAGTATATATATTAATGAGTTTCAAATCCAACATTAAAAAGATACTATATTATTCCTTTTAAGTTAAAGTATTTAAACCAAAAGGTTTTTCATCCCATATTAAAAAAAACATAATTTTTTTCTTAAAAACATAGAGTATATATATATTAATAGATTTCAAATCTCACATTTGAAAAAAAAACCGGGTCTTACCCGAGTCGCCCGCGTCACAGGTTGACTCGTTAGGGTGACCGGGTTTGGCCAGATCATTATATCAGCCGGTCTTTTAATAAATCCAGACAAATTTAACCCTAAGATTAACCTGTCATACTGGTATGAGTTTAATAAATATGGTTCGCGCTGAGAAATGTATAATGAGAAGAGTCGGGGAAGAGAATGTTACAGCCACTAACTCCCTTAAATAATATTATTTATTAGTAAGGTCACTCTAATAATTAATTAATGTATTGTTTTTATTATTATTGTTAATGTGAATATCTAGATTAGTCTGTATGTATTTTTAATTAATTTTATAAGTTTTAAAATTAATAATTATATAAATATTTAATTATCATGAAAAAACTCAAACTCAACATTATTAAAAAAACAAATTTCAGGCATAACTAATTTAGCTACCAGAATTTTAATTAACGTGAAGGAAGTTGCCAGGAAGCAACCCAAACACTATATTTATAAGATATAGAAAGTTAACGTGTGGACCCACCCCAATTTTCAAACTTTGAAGAAGCTGCCAAGAAAATATAAACACATGAATGTGAGAAAGAATAGAATATTTTTTATTATTTAATTTATTTTTATATCACTAATACAAAACAATTCACAAACAGTTACATGATACAGTTTTACATACTTTTAATTAGATAAAAATTTATTATGATTATTTTTTAAAATATTTTTTATATTAAAATATATTAAAATGATATTTTTTTTTATTTTTTTAAATTTATTTTTAATATCAGTATATTAAAATGATCTAAAATATAAAAAAATTATTTTTTAATAAAAAAATTAAATATTTTAATAATATGAATAAACCTGCATTTTCAAAAAGTTAATGCCTATCAGCAACTCTCCATTTCGTGACCTTTCCAGCCCAACCTAGAACAACCAACCCCCTGGCAAAAATAATAATAATTTCATAGTTCAATTATATTTAAAAAAAATTGATTTTTTTAATTTTTAATTATATTTTTTAATTATTTTGACATATTAATATAAAAAATATTATTTTAATATATTTTTAAATAAAAAATATTTTAAAAAATAATTATTATCATAATATTAAACACTGCATTACTCTATCACCATGGATTACCTGCCTTTCCAGTTTTCAAAAAGAAGAGAAAAAATGAAATTAAGATTTACTGCTGTTGGTTGCCAATAAAATAACAAAAAATAACCAAAAATGATTGTTGAAATAACTTAATCTTCTGATAAAGTTTGTTTTTGAATATATATTCTCCAAATCCTTACTAAATTATCAGAAAGTAACATTATAACATTTTTAAGTCTTCTTAATTTACTTAATTTATTTGGTTGAAGATATTTTTTTAATATAGTATAATATATTTAACAACTTATGAGTTATTTATTAAGTTAATTTAAATTAATTATTTTTATTAAAATAATATCATTTTATTTTTATTATTAATATGGTCAAATATAAACTAAGTTGGTTTGATTGGATCGATTAAATTCTACCAATCAATGTTTTATTTAATTCAATTACAAACCTAATCCAAGTTAAATTTTAAAATTTAAGTTTTTTAAAATAAACCGAATCAATATTTTTATTATTAATAATTGCTTGTGCCATATATGTGGCAAGCTTCCTAGTATTTAAAATCTTAGATTATCAAATAATTAAACTTTTTATACAAATCAATAAATTTTATGTGTCTATTTTAAAATATGGTTTTAAAAAGAAAATCGAAGTGACATATCAAACAATACCTATAAATCTTTTATGTTACAGATTAATTAGCTATAACCAGTGCACCCATTTATCATTCCTAAGGTCAATATTTAGAAATAAATAAATAAAAGCTACGTACGTACCAATATTTAATTTAAGTAACCTCAAAGACTAATAATTGAGCTTTTGATATTAAAAGGGCGTATGTCGTTACTCCCTGCTAACTCTTTGCCTCGTATATCTTAAGTTATATCTATCAAGTTTGCTTAATTAAGATGGAATATTTATGAATTTTATATGTATAATTGTTTTGACTTATCATGATAAACATGAAGTCATCATATTATAAAACCAAAAATCAATGGTGTATCTAATTATCAAAAAGGTGTAAATATTGCTAGGAAGTTAACGTGTGGACCACCCTAAT
>Ga0325400_1002889_pt1 | contig 15287 bp, 14 predicted proteins | sample PopdelMetagenome_2_FD_205662 | JGI IMG/M metagenome (GOLD analysis project Ga0325400, IMG submission 205662) | Populus deltoides microbial communities from Bellville, Georgia, United States - Xylem-PdKOR-R1 | ecosystem: Host-associated > Plants > Phyllosphere > Stem > Wood/Secondary xylem... | reverse complement strand
GCCGGCGATCCAGCAGCGAATATTGCACCTGATGTGCGAGCGGACGGACGCCCGCCGCGACCATATCCGTGAGCGGCGCGAGGCCGAAATTGGTGAGGCCGACATGCGCGATCTTGCCGGCGGCGCGCAGCCGCTCCAGTTCCAGCGCCGCCTCCACATATCCGGGCACGGCCAGGTCCCACCAGTGGAACTGGACGAGGTCGAGCCGTTCCGCGCCGAGCCGGGTGAGCGACCGGTCCACCACGCTTTCCACATAGGCCCGGTCTACCCGCGTGAGCGCATGGAGGTCGGGCACGAACTTGGTGTGCACCTGCACCTGTCGCCCACGCGCCGGGTCCGCGCGGCGGAAGTCGCCGATCAGCTGCTCCACGCCCGTGTAGATGTCCGCGCAGTCGAAGGTGGTGATGCCCGCATCGACGAACGCGGCCATGTCGCGGATCGCCTGGGCGCGGTCCACCGGCCCATGGTCGCCGGCCAGGTGCCATCCGCCCTTGATGATGCGCGAGATGGCGTAATCGGGGCGGAGTTGAATGCGGGGAATCATGCGGCGGTCACCTCGCCGCGCCGGAACCGGCGCAGGCGCAAGCGGCTGATGCGGAAGCGGGTGGAGCAATTGGGATCGGGGCAGGCGACCTCCGCGTCCGTCGTCATCCAGTCGGCCGGATCGGACGGGCGCTGCTTGGCGGGCAGGAGCGGCAGCAGCGCCGCCAGCGAGTAGAGGGAGAAGCCCTGGCCGGGTGGCAGGTGCAGCATCTCGCCCCGCAGCTCGAAATGGTCGCCCGGCTTGGCGCCGCAGAAGATCGGGCCGCCGGGCGGCGCCACTACCTCCACGCGCAGGTCATGGAGCTCGAACGTGGCGTCCGCGCCGATGGCAGCCATGATCGGTCTTCCCCCTTGCCCAGCCGAGCCCGTGCCAAGGTTCGCGCGGCGGCGCAACGGCCGAGCGATCAGGCGAAACCCGATCCGCCCGGGCCCCCGCCGCGCGCGATCCAGTCGTCCACCTTTCCGTCCAGCACCGCCAGCGGCAGCGCGCCCGTGCCGAGCACCTGGTCGTGGAAGTCGCGCACCGTGAAGCGCGATCCCAGCGCCTTTGCCGCCCGTCCGCGCATCGCATGGAGGCGGAGCTCGCCCACCTTGTACGCGCACGCCTGACCCGGCGCCGAGATGTAGCGGTCGATCTCCACCGCCACGTCGCCCGGCGCCATGGAGGTGTTGGCGAGGAGGTAGTCGATGGCGCGGCTCCGCTCCCAGCGCATCGCATGCAGGCCCGTGTCCACCACGAGCCGCGCGGCGCGCAGCATCTCCATGTCGAGATGCCCGAACCATTGATAGGGTTCGGCGAACAGGCCGAGCTCGCGGCCGAGCGACTCCGCATACAGGCCCCAGCCTTCGGTGAAGGCGGTGAAGCCGTCCCCTTCGGGCATGCGCAGCAGCGGCGGCAGGCGGTCATTCTCGCGCGCCAGCGTGATCTGGAAATGGTGGCCGGGCAGCCCTTCGTGCAGCGTCAGCGTTTCGAGTGTCGGGATCGGCCGCGTCGGCAGCATGGCCATGTTGAAGAACAGGATGCCGGGCGATCGCCCATCGGGTGCGCCCGGCCGGTAATAGCCCGTGCCGCGCGTGGCTCCCAGCGCGGGCAGCGGCTGCACGCTGAACGGCGCGCGCGGCACGCGGGCGAACAGCTGGGGCAAGCCCTGGCGGATGCGCGCCTCAATCGCGGCGAAACGGCCGAGCAGCTCGGCTTCCGTCTTGCAGTAGAAGCGCGGATCGGTGCGGATGAAGGCGAAGAGAGCGGGCAGGTCGCCCGCAAAGCCGATCGCCGTGCGCGTGCGCTCCATCTCGCCGCGGATGCGCGCCACCTCGGCCACCCCGTTGGCATGGATCGCGCCGGCATCCATAGTCGTGGTGGTGTGGCGTGCCAGTTCCGCCGCGTAGAGCGCGGGGCCGCCCTTCATCGCCCAGCGTCCCGGCGCGGCTGCGGCGCGGGGCAGATAGTCGGCGGACAGGAACGCCTGCCAGCGCGCATAGCCGGGATAGATGCGGGTTTCGATCACCCGGCGGTAAGCGGCGGCGAAGCGGGCGCGGTCGGCGGCGCCGATCGTGGCGGGCATGCGGCCGATCGCGGCGTAGAACGGGCTCCGCTCGACGGGCAGCGCCAGCACCGCGGCGACCTGCGCCAGCACTTGTTGGACGACCACCGCCGGCTGCACCTGGCCCTTGGCCAAGCCCTGGCGCAGCCGCGTCACGGCGCTGTCGAGATAGGCGGCGAAGCCGTCGAGCCGGCGCAACCCCAAGTCATAGTCGGCCGCGGTGGCGAACGGCGCGGCGTCGCCCGCGACGAAATCGGCAAACTCCAGGTGCAGCCCGAACGACGCGTCGAGCGGCGCGCGGCGGGCGACCGCGAACGCGCCGTTGGCCAGGAAGGCCGTGTCCTGCGCCGTCTTGTAGGCGAACACGTCGCGGGCGACGCGATCGATCGGCGGCAGCGCGTCGCGGTCGATCGCCGCCAGCGCGCGCCGGTCTGCCGCCAGGCGCGCGCGCGTGCCCAACTCGTACGCATCTCCCAGCGGATCGACAAAGGCGGGCGCGCGCCGGGTGGACGAGGTCGGCGTCAGCTGATCCGCGGCGGCGGCGCTCGCGTCCAGAGCGGCGCGCAAACGTGCGGCCGGCTGCGCCGCGGCCGGGCGGACCAGCATCGCCGCGGCGGTGCCGGCGATCAGTTGCCGTCGATCGATAGGAGAGAGCGCTGCCATGCACCGCCCCCAAGCATAAAGCGGCGCGATCGGCTACGGGTGCGTCGAGGCATCCGCTCCACGGTCAGGGACCCTGCATGATCAACCGCCGCCAGTTCGTCGCCACCACCGCCGCCGCGGCGCTGCTGCCCGGCCCCGCGCCGGCCGCGTCGGGCTCGGCCGACGCCGCGCTTGAGGCGCTGCTGCAGCGTCATGCCGAACTGTTCCTGCGCCGCTCGCCGGAGGAGGCGACCTCGGTTGGTTTCGACACCGGCGCCGATGCGGCGTTGCGCGGCCGACTGGACGACCGCTCGCTCGCCGCCCGCGCGCGCGACCGCGCAGCCGTGGCGCAGGCGCGCGTCCAGCTTGCGGCGATCGACCCTCGGGCGCTTTCGCCGCGCGCGGCGCTCGACCGCGACGTGGCTGACTTCACCTATGCCACCCTCGCCGACATGCTCGGCCGGCCGGGTTATATGGACCTCAACCTGCGTCCCAGCCCGTATCTGGTGAACCAGATGAACGGCGCTTATTACTGGCTGCCGGGGCTGATCGGCGGCGCGCCGATCAGGACGGCGGCTGATGTCGACTTCTGGCATGCGCGGCTGGCGGCGCTCGGTCCCGCGCTGGACGGCGAGACGGAGCGCGTGCGGCACGACGCTGCGGCCGGCGTGGCGCCGCCCGGCTTCGTGATCGATCGCACGGTGACGCAGCTTCGCGCGCTGCGCGACGCGCCCCCGCGCGGTTCGGCGCTGATGGCGGATGCGATCGCGCGCGCACGGGCCGGCGGCCTGCCCGATCCCGCCCCCCGCGCCGAGGCGATCTTCGCGCAGGTCGTGGCGCCCGCGCTCGACCGGCAGATGGCGGCGCTCGCGGCGCTGCGCGGCGGCGCATCCGACATAGCGGGCGTCTGGCGGCTGCCCGATGGGGAAGCCTATTATGCAGCGGCGCTGCGCGCCAACACCACGGTGTCGGGCCTGCGGCCGGGCGCGCTTCACCAGCAGGGGCTGGACCAGTGCGCGGCGCTGACCGCCAAGCTCGACGCCGCGCTCCGCGCGCAAGGAATGACGCAAGGCAGCGTCAGCGCGCGCCTGGCGGCACTCAACGTCGACCGCCGCTTCCTGGTGGCGGATGACGATGCCGGCCGTGCGCGCCTGCTCGAGGCCGCGCGCGGCGAGATCGCCAAGGTGACGGCGCTGCTGCCGCGCGCGTTCAACGATCCGGTGGTCGATCCGCTGGCGGTGCGGCCGATCCCGGATGCGATCGCAGGCGGGTCGCCCGGCGCCTTCTACAGCGACGGCGCGGAGGGCGTCGGCGCCGCCTTCCAGCTCAACCTCCAGCGCACGGACGACCTCGCGCTGTGGCGGCTGCCAACGCTGGCCCACCACGAAGGCGTGCCGGGGCACCATTTCCAGTACGGCATGGCGCGCCACGCCGGGCTGCCGCTATTTCGCCGCATCGTGCGCTTCTCCGCCTATACCGAAGGCTGGGCGCTCTATGCGGAGCAGGTCGCGGACGAGATTGGCGCGCATGCCGACGATCCGTTCGGCCATATCGGCTTTCTGCAATCGCAGCTGTTCCGCGCCGCGCGCATCGTGGTCGACACGGGATTGCATCACCATCGCTGGACGCGCGACCAGGCGACGCAATGGATGGTGGATCATGCAGGCGAGGTGCCCGCCGCCACCGCGCGCGAGGTGGTGCGCTACTGCGTTTATCCCGGCCAGGCCTGCAGCTTCACCGTGGGCGCGAATGCCATCGTCGCCGCACGCGAGGCGGCGCGCGCGCGTCTGGGCCCGCGCTTCGACGTGCGGGCGTTCCACGACCTCGTGCTGCGATCGGGGCCGATGCCGCTCGACGTGCTGGCGGCAGCGGCCGCGCGCCTCGATTTGCCCGGCGCAGCCGCGCATTCTACACCGCGCGCATGACCGAGCGCCGCAGCATCCCGCCCTTGTCGCCGTTCGAAGCGGAGATCGGCTTCACCCGCGCGGTGCGCGTGGGCGACATCATCGCCGTTTCGGGCATGACGGCCGTGCTGCCGGACGGGTCCATCCCCGCCGATGCCGGCGCGCAGGCCGACCGCTGCTTCGCCGAGATCATCCGCTATGTGCGCGAGTTGGGCGGCGCCGAGACCGACATCACCCGCATCCGCATGTTCGCCACCGACATCAAGGACGCGGATGCGATCAGCGCCGCCTTTTCGCGCGCGCTCAAGCATGTCCGTCCCGTGGGCACGCTGGTGGCGGTGGCGGCGCTCTACCGCCCCGAATGGAAGGTGGAGATCGAGGCGGACGCGGTCGTCAGCGGCCGCTGAACCACGGCCGCAGGCGCGTCAGCGCTTCCTCCACGAGCGGCGTGGAGACGGCGAAGGAGAAGCGCATGAAGCGGTGCCCGTCCACCGGATCGAAATCGATGCCCGGCGCGGTCGCCACGCCCGTGTCGTGCAGCAGCCGGGTGCAGAAGGCGAGGCTGTCGTCCGTAAGATGGCCTACGTCCGCATAGACGTAGAAGGCGCCGTCCGGCGGCGCGATGTGCGCAAGGCCGAGCTCGGGCAGCGCCGCCAGCATCCGCTCCCGGTTGGCGGCGTAGGTGGCGCGGTGTCCCTCCAGCTCGTCGCGCGCGTCCATCGCCAGCAGCCCGGCATGCTGGCTGAGCGAAGGTGGCGTCAGGAAGAAGTTGCCGATCCGCGCCACGGCGGCCTCGACCATGTCGGGCGGCACCAGCAGCCAGCCCAGGCGCCACCCCGCCATGCTCCAATATTTGGAAAAGGTGTTGACCACCAGCGCCCGGCTCTCCTCCTGAAGGATCGAGCGTGCGGGCGCGTCGAAGGTCAGCCCGTGATAGGTCTCGTCGGAGATGATCCGCACGCCGTTGGCGCGCGCCCAGCGCGCGATCGCGGCGAGTTCGTCCGGCGCGATCACCGTGCCCGTCGGATTGGCCGGGCTGGCCAGGATCAGCCCGTCCGGCACGGGATCGAGCGCCGCCAGCGCCGCCGCCGACAGCTGGAACCGGACGTCCTCCCCGCACGGAAGCTCCACCGCCTCCATGTGCAGGCCACGCACCGCGTTGCGATAGGCGACATAGCCGGGTCGCGCGAAGGCGATGCGCGCGCCCGGCGGGAAGGCGGTGGTCAGCGCCAGCACCAAAGCGGGCGAGGCGCCGCAGGTCAGCAGTAGCTGCTCGGGCGCGACCTCCACGCCATAGGTCTCGGCGTAGTGCCGCGCGATGCGCGCCTTGAGCGGCACGCTCTCCCAATAGCCCATCGCGTCCGCGTCCAGCACGCGATGCGCTTCCGCGATCGCCGCCGCGGGCGCGCCGGTGGAAGGCTGGCCGAACTCCATGTGGATGACGGACCGCCCTTCTGCGGCGAGCCGATGGGCCAGGCGGCTGATGCTGATGGCATGGAACGGCGCGATCTGGACGGGGGACAGGGGATCGGACTCCTCGGACGCTGACGGCGCGGCCCGATGCTGATAGGGGCAGCCCATGCTTTCCATCAACGGCCTCGTCGTGCGCCTGGGCGGGCGCACCATCCTTGACCGCGCGAGCGCCGCCGTGCCGCCACGCGCGCGCGTCGGGCTGATCGGCCGCAACGGCGCGGGCAAGTCGACGCTGATGAAGGTGCTGACCGGCGCGATCGACCCCGACGACGGTGGGGTGGAGCGTCCCCGTGGGCTCCGCATCGGCTATCTCGCGCAGGAAGCGCCGCACGGGCCCGCGACGCCGATCGACACCGTGCTCGCGGGCGATGCCGAGCGCGCCACGCTGCTGGCCGAGAGCGAGGGGTGCCACGACCCCGACCGCCTGGGCGAGATCCACGAGCGGCTGGCCGCGATCGACGCCTATGCCGCCGGCCCGCGCCGCGCGCATCCTCGTCGGCCTGGGCTTCGACGAGGAGATGCAGGGCCGCCCCCTCGACAGCTATTCGGGCGGCTGGAAGATGCGCGTGGCGCTCGCCGCGCTGCTGTTCTCGCAGCCCGACCTCCTGCTGCTGGACGAGCCGTCCAACCACCTCGACCTCGAGGCGACGCTGTGGCTCGAGAACTTCCTGCGCACCTATCCTGCCACTATGGTGGTGATCAGCCACGAGCGCGACCTGCTCAACAACGTGGTCGACCACATCCTCCACCTGGAAGGCGGGCGCACGACGCTTTACCCGGGCGGCTATGACGCGTTCGAGCGGCAGCGGGCGGAGCGCGCGGCGCAGCTCGCCGCCGCGAAGGCGTCGCAGGATGCGCAGCGGGCCAAGCTGCAGGACTATGTCGCGCGCAACAGCGCGCGCGCGTCCACCGCCAAGCAGGCCCAGTCGCGCGCCAAGATGCTCGCCAAGATGCAGCCGATCGCCACCATGGCGGAGGATCCCGGCCTCCAGTTCGACTTTCCCAGTCCCGAGCCGCTGCGACCGCCCTTGATCACGCTCGACATGGCGAGCGTCGGCTATCGCCCGGACGCGCCCGTGCTCCAGCGCCTCAACCTGCGCGTCGACCCCGATGATCGCATCGCGCTGCTCGGCCGCAACGGCAACGGCAAGACGACGCTCGCCCGCCTGCTGGCGGCCCAGCTTGCGCCGGGCGAGGGCGAGATGAACGCGTCCGGCCGCATGAAGGTCGGCTACTTCACGCAATATCAGGTGGAGGAGCTGGACGGCAGCGACACGCCGCTCGCGCACATGACGCGCGTCATGCCCGGCAAGACCCCCGCCGCGGTGCGCGCGCAGCTCGGCCGCTTCGGCTTTTCGGGCGACAAGGCGCTGACGGAGGTGGCGCGCCTGTCGGGCGGCGAGCGCGCACGCCTCGCGCTGGCGCTCATCACCCGCGACGCGCCGCACCTGCTGATCCTGGACGAGCCGACCAACCACCTGGACGTGGATGCGCGCGAGGCGCTGGTGCAGGCGCTCGCCGGCTATTCGGGCGCGGTGGTGGTGGTCAGCCACGACCGCCACATGCTGGAGCTCGCCGCCGACCGGCTGGTGCTGGTGGATGCGGGCACCGCGCGCGAGTTTGACGGCAGCATCGGCGACTACACTGCCTTCGTGCTGGCGCGCGACGGCGGCGAAGGGCGGGCACCCGCGCCGAAGGGCAACCGCAAGGACGAACGCCGGGCCGCTGCCGACGCGCGGGGCAAGTCGCAGGCGCTGCGCAAGGAGCTCAAGGCGGCGGAGGCCGCGGTGGAGCGGCTGGGTGCCGAACGCTCCGCGCTCGACCGCGCGATGTTCGATCCGTCGGGTGCCGATCCCAAGCTTTCGCGGCTGACCATGACCGAGCTGATGAAGCGGCGTGCCGAGGTCACGGAAGCGCTGGAAACGGCGGAGGCGCGCTGGCTGGAGCTGGGGGAGGCGCTGGAGTCGACGCCGGCCTGACGCGCGCTACACGTCGGGCAGCGCCTGGTCCGCCTCGCCCCAGCCTGCAAGTGCGCGGGATCGCGCCCGTGCCAGCAGCTCGGCCCCGTCACGCACCGTCCAGCGTGCCGCCGTGTCGATGTCGCGCAGCTCGCTCCACGACACGGGGACCGCCACCGGCGCGCCCTCCCGTGCGCGGGCCGAGTAGGGCAGGATCGCGGTGCTGCCGCGCTGGTTGCGCAGCCAGTCGATGAAGATGCGGCCCTTGCGCTTGGCCTTGGTCATGGTCGCCACGAACCGCTCGGGCTGGGCGGACGCCATGGCGCGGGCGAAGCGCTGGGCGAAGTCGGCGACCGCAACGAATTCCGCCTCCGGCCGGAGCGGCACCACCACGTGCACGCCCTTGCCGCCCGACAGCATCGCGAAGCTCACCAGGCCGAGTTCGCCGAGCTGCGCCTGGAGATGCTCCGCCGCGCGCTTGGTGTCGGCGAAACTGAGCGCCTCGTCGGGATCAAGGTCGAACACCATGCGGTCGGGCCGGTCGAGCGCGGCGACGGAGGCGGCCCAGCCGTGGAACTCGATCGCGCCCATCTGCACGCAGGCGACCAGCCCGGCCGCATCCTCGACATAGAGATAGTCGTCGCTGCCGCCCTCCTTGTTGGCGATGGGCACGCGATGGACATGCTCGCCGAAGCTGCCCGCATCATGCTTCTGGAAGAAGCAGTGGCGCGCGCGACCCTGGGGACACCGCACCAGGCTGATGGGCCGCCTGCCCGCCCAGGGCAGCATCGCCGGCGCCAGTACCGCATAATAGTCGGCCAGCTCGCCCTTGGTCAGCCCCGCGTCGGGGAAGATCACGCGGTCGCGGTGACTGACGGCGACGCCCGTCGCGGCCGGTGCGGCGGGCTCGGCCCGCGCCTGGCCCTTCGCACGCAGGCCGAGGAAGCTGGCATGGCGCAGCAGCCCGTCGGGCGTCACCTCCGCATAGGCGACCTCCGCTACCAGCGTGGGGCTCACCCAATGCGCGCCGCGCACCATGGCGCGCGGCGCCTTGACCGTCGGCGTCTTGCGTTCGAGCCGGTCGAGCTTGGCGCGGATCGCCTCCATCGCCGCGGTGTCGAACCCGGTGCCGACCTTGCCGCCATAAGCGAGCCCGTCCTCGCCCTCGCTCGCCAGCAGCAGTGACCGGAAGCCGCGGCGCTTGTCCGATGGCAGCCAGCCGACAATCGCGAACTCGCCGCGCTGGAGGCATTTGACCTTGATCCAGCCGTGGCTGCGGCCGGCGCGATAGGGCGCGTCCGCGCGCTTGGAGATCACACCCTCCAGGCCCTCGCGGCACATCTGCTCGAATAATTGCTCGCCAGCACCCACGATGTGCTCGGAGAAACGCAGCGCCTCCGACCCGTCGCCCACCAGGGTGCGCAGCCGCTCCTTGCGTTCCAGCGTGGGCAGGCCGGCCAGATCCTCGCCGTCCTGCTCCAGCAGGTCGAATGCCATCAGCGTGCTGGGGCCCGCCTCCGCGATCGCCGCCTTGAGCGTGGTGAAGTCGGGCTTGCCGTCCTTCCAGGCGACTACCTCGCCGTCGATCAGCATGCTGCCCGGCAGCGCGGCGGCCGCCGCCGCGACGGCGGGAAACTTGTCCGTCCAGTCGAGCCCGGTGCGCGTGAACACGCGTGCGGCGCCGTTCGCCACCGCGACGAGCACGCGATAGCCGTCGAATTTGATCTCGTGCAGCCAGTCCCCGCCGGCTGGCACCGCGTCGGCCAGCGTGCACAGTTGCGGCTCGCGAAAGGCGGGCATGGGACGCTTCTTCGCGCGCTTGCGGGGCACTGGCTTCGCCGCCGCGTGCGCGGGCTTGCCGTCCGCGATCTCGGCCATGGTGCGCCCGGTGGCGACGCTGGTCAGCGCCTGCTCGACAAGCAGGTCGGTCGCGCCCGCCGCCGCATCCTCCACCTTGCGCAGCAGCCAGTTCTCGCGCTTCTCCTTGGCTCGCGGCTTCAGGCGCACCAGCAGCCACTCGCCGCGCATCCGCTCGCCTTCGAGCACGAAGTGGAGATGGCCTTCCTCCAGCGTGTCCGCGGTCTTGCCCTTGATCGGCGACCAGGTGCCGCGGTCCCACAGCATCACGGTGCCGCCGCCATATTCGCCCTTGGGGATCGTGCCCTCGAACGTGGCATAGGCGAGCGGGTGATCCTCCGTGCGTACGGCCAGCCGCTTCTCCGCCGGGTCGATGGAGGGACCGCGCGTCACCGCCCAGCTCTTCAGGACGCCATCGAGCTCCAGCCGGAAATCCCAGTGAAGGCGGGTGGCGTCATGCTTCTGGACGATGAAGCCGTTGCCGTGACCCGGTGCCAGCGTGCCCGCCGGTTCGGCGGTGCGGGTGAAGTTGCGCTTGGCGTTATAGGCCTCCAGCGGGTCCGGCGCGGTGGCGGCGGCGCGCCTAGGCACGCTTCTTCGCCGCGGGCTTGCGCGCGGGCGCCTTGGCGGCGGGCTTCTTGGCCGCCGGCTTGGTTTCGGCCTTGGCGGCCGGGCGATCCATGGATTTGCGCAGCGCCGCCATCAGGTCGACCACGTTGCTTCCCTTGGGCGTCTCGGCCGCGCCGTCATCCTCGATGATCTTCTTGCCGTTGGCCTTGCGCTTGCGCTCGATCAGGTCCTTCAGCGCGTCGACATAGCGATCGTGATACTCCTGGGGATGGAACGCGCCCGATTTCCGCTCGATCAACGCTTCCGCCAAATCCAGCAGTTCGGCTTCGGGCTCTTCGTCGGGAATTTCGCGGAAATAGCCCTGCGCCTTGTTCATCTCGTCGGCGTAGCGGAGCGTCTCCAGCACCATGCCGCGCCCGGAGGGCTTGAGGCTGACCACATATTCGCGGCCGCGGAGCGCGAGCTGGCCCAGGCCCACCTTGCGCGTCTTCCGCAGCGCCTCGCGCAGCACGATGAACGCCTCGTTGGCGAGGTCGTCGGCGGGCACCACGAAGAACGGCTTCTCGTAATAGAGCACGTCGACCTCGTCCGCGTCGACGAACTGTGTCAGCTCCAGCGTCTTCTTGGACTCGAGCTTGACCGCGTCGATCTCGTCCTGCTCCAGCAGGACGTACTCACCCTTGGCCACCTCGTAGCCCTTCATGATCTCGTCCTTGTCGACGGGACCGATGCCGGCGACCACTTTCTCGTAGTGGATCGGCTTGCCGCTGGGCTCGTGGATCTGCTTGAACTGGATGGCGGCGCCGCTGCGCGTGGCGGAGTATATCTCCACGGGGATGGAGACCAGCGCCAGCCTGATCTGTCCCTGCCAGTAGGCGCGTGCGGCCATCGGTCCTGTCCTTCCCTGCCTAGCCTGCGTGAACGTGCGACGGGGCGGTTCGTTCGAGCGTGATGGCAAAGGCGGCGAAGCTCAAGGTGTTCACCGCGGCGATGGGCTTCCACGACGTCTACGTGGCGGCGCCCAGCCGCGCGGCGGCACTGCGCGCGTGGGGCAGCGAACATGACCTGTTCGCGCGGGGGATGGCGTCGGAGGTCACGGACGCCGCACTCACGCACGAGCCGCTGGCGCATCCGGGCGAGGTGATCCGCCGCTCGCGCGGCACGGAGGCGGAACAGCTTGCGGCCCTGCCGCCCGACAGGCCGGCACCCGCGCGGGCGGCGCCCGGCAAGTCGGCCAAGCCGAAAGCGAAGCCGAAACCAAGGCCGTCGCGCGAGAAGCTGGACGCGGCGGAGGCGGCGCTGGAGGAGGCCGAGGCGCGGCACCGTCGCGAGGCGGCCGACGCGAAGGCGCGCGTGGAGGCGGCGCAGCGCGCGGCGCGCGACCTGGCGCGCGACCAGGCGGACGAGAAACGCCGGTTGGACGAGCAGCGCGACGCCGCCCGCCGCCGCTACGACGCCGCGCTTGTTCGCTGGCGTGGCGAGTGACCGCCCCGCCGATCGCCTCCGTCAGGCCAGACCGCGCGCGCGGAGAAAGGCGGCCAGGTTAGGCGGGCGGTATGGGAAGGGGCTGTAGGGTTCGACCTCCCCCGCGGCCAACGCCTGGCCAGCGCGCCATCGCGCCAGCACGCTTGGGTGCAGCGACTCGCTGGGATCGCCCCCGATCGGCCGGAAGGCGCGGCCAAGCAGTCTCCACAGCCCGCCGACGGAGTTGATCACCGCGCCCGCAGCCTTATCGGCCTGCAGCACTTCCACCCGGCGCGCGAGATAATCCTCGTCGAACGTGACCAGCGGCCGGGCCTTGTTCACCATCCACAGGAAAGCCTGGTCCGAAAGCACGGCGTCGGGATAGCCGCCGCCGACGTTTGAATGCGCGCCGGCGAACCACACCTGCTCCACCTGCTGATCCGGCGCGATCGCGTGCGTGTCCCAGATGGCGGGCGGGAAGTTGCGGCGATGCTCGTCGATGGCGAGCGCCTGGAACGCGGCCTTGGTCTTGTGGCCGAGCGTGACGTCGTGGAACTCGTAGCGGCGGCGTCCGAAATGACGCAGCGGACCGCTCGGAATGCCGAGCGCGCCGACCGTGTCCCACACGCCAAGCAGGGCCACGCTGGGCTGGCGTCCCTCGCTCCAGGCCGGGTCGAGCGCGTCTGCGCGCCGTTCGGCCGGTTTGGTGCGGTAATGCGCCCACACCGCGGGCATGCGGTCGAGGTCGCCCTTGCGCAGCAGCCCGGCCAGGTTGACCAGGCCGGCCAGGCTGCGCACGGTGAAGGCGCCGCGCGAGAAGCCGAACAGCGCAAGGCGGTCGCCGGGCTCGTAGTTCAGCGCCAGGAAGCGGTAGGCCCGCTGCACGTTGCGGCCGAGGCCGACGCCCAGCGTGCCGCCCATGAAGCGGTCCACGGCGTTGCCCGTGCCGACGCCCTCGTCATAGTGGACGATCTGCGCCGTCCCGTCCGCGGCGCGCGGACTGATCGCGCGCGCCATCTTGGTGACGTTGGTGGGTCGACCGCGCTGGTCGGGCGTGTTCCACGTCCCATCGCAGCACACCACCAGCAGCTTGCCCATGCGCGCACCCTCCCCGATCCGTACCCGGATCATCGCCCGAGCCCCGTCGGTCGTCCAGGCCTGCGGCGGCGCAACCCGCTTGCCCTGCTTCTTCTTGTTGGATTAATGGCCCCATGACAGGCGGACAGGAACCGGCAGGCGGCCGAACGGACGAGCGGGCGGTGCTGGTCACGCTGATCGCGCAGGCGCGGGCCGAACTCGCCCGGCTGGAAACTGCGCTGGGCCGGCTGGATAGCGGGCAGGATCCCGATCACCCGGTGGTGTTCTGGCGCAAGCGCCGCAACATGACCCAATCGGAACTGGCGCGCGTCGTCGGCGTGACCCCGGCCGCCATCTGCCGGATCGAGCATTCCCCGGGGTTCATGGGCCGGATGGAAACGCGCGTCGCGATCGCGGCGGCGTTGGACGTGCCGATGGACTGGCTGCAGCCGCCGAGCGATTAACGGCCGCGAGGTAGTGTCAGGGCTTGAGGTCCTCGATGCGCGCCGCCTCGGCATCGTACAATTCACCCATTTCCGTCAGCGCCTGGCGCAGCGTGGCGTCGCGCGTGCAGTCGGCATGGAGGCGGCAGATGATGGCATCATATCGCAGGATCGTGGGGTCGTCGCTCATGGCTGGCTCCGCGCGTCTTGGGCGGTGAGGTTGCCGCCATGTTAGCCATCTAGCGCGGCATGGTTGCCACGGGCTTACCCGGCAGGGTGAATCGACCTTACACCGACTGTCGCGACGAAACCTCCCGCCCGCCTGAACGCTGTCAGGTGGCGGATGGAGCACGGGTGGGCACCGTCTGCGTGTTGGCGACGGACGGGCTGCCCATAGGACATGGCGCGTGCGGCAGGTGCTCTACGTCAGCGACAGCCTGATCGGCGACGATCCGCGCGCGCTCAATTGGCTGCTGGTGCAGGCCCAGAACAATAATCTGCGCGACGGCATCACCGGCCTGCTGTGGACGGACGGGCGGCGGTTTGCGCAGGTGCTGGAGGGCGAGCAGGCGCCGCTGGGCGAACTGCTCGTCCGGATCAGGCGCGATCCCCGCCACGAAAGCTTCCCCATCGTGCGCGACGTGCCCCTGCGCGAGCGCGAGATGGGCCGCTGGTCCATGCACCGGGCGGGCGTCGACGATCTCGCGGCGATGTACCAGCGGCGCCTGCAGGACCAGCTTCGGTCGGCTTCGGATGCCTTGTCGCAAGCCTTCCTGGCCGTCACTGCAACGGAGGAAACACCTTAACGGGCCTGCTGCCCCCGTATCACGACGGGTCCCTTGACGGAGTAGCGAACCATGCCCTTTCGGGTGTTCAGGCCGACCCTCGCGGGCGCGCGGTTGCCCGAACGCGTAGCGGCTTGCCTGGGCGCGGCCGCCGCCATTGCCATCGCCGCGTGGTTGCCGGCGCGGCTCGGCCTGTCCGCGGCGGACGTGCCCGCGATCGTGGCGCCGATCGGCGCGTCGGCGGTGCTGGCGTTCGCCGTGCCGGCCAGCCCATTGGCGCAGCCCTGGTCCGTGGTCGGCGGCAACGTCGTCGCGACCCTGGTCGGCGTCGCCGCGTTCCGTGCCATCCCGGATGCGACGCTCGCAGCGGGCGCGGCGGTGGGATGTGCCATCCTGGCCATGTCGCTGCTGCGCTGCCTCCATCCGCCGGGTGGGGCGGCGGCGCTGTTTGCAGTGATCGGCGGCCCGGGCGTGCATGCGGCCGGTTACGGCTTCGCCCTCGTGCCGGTCGCGGTCAATTCGCTGATCCTGGTGGCTGCGGCGATGCTGTTCCATCGCACCACCGGGCGATCCTATCCGCATCGGCCCGCGCTGGACGAGGCTCCGGCCGCCGCGTTCCTGGCGGAGGACGTGGATGCGGCGCTGGCCGACATGCACGAGGGCTTCGACATCGCGCGGGAAGATTTGGCGGTATTGCTTGCACGGGCGGAGGCGCATGCCGTCGCCCGGCGCGGCCGGACCAGCCGGCCGGTCAGCCGGGGACGCGCTCGCCAGCCTTGACTTGGCCGCGCGGCAGCTGGCCTTCGTCGCGCCCGCGCTCGGCCAGCGCCTGGTGGATCACCGCGCCCGCGGGCACGCTTTCCGTCAGCCACACGTTGCCGCCGATCACCGCGCCGCGGCCGACGGTGATGCGCCCCAGGATGGTGGCGCCGGCATAGATCACCACGTCATCCTCGACGATGGGGTGACGGGCGAGGCCCTTGGTCAACTGCCCGTCCTCGTCGGCGGGGAAGGTGCGCGCGCCGAG
>Ga0325400_1002888_pt1 | contig 15287 bp, 16 predicted proteins | sample PopdelMetagenome_2_FD_205662 | JGI IMG/M metagenome (GOLD analysis project Ga0325400, IMG submission 205662) | Populus deltoides microbial communities from Bellville, Georgia, United States - Xylem-PdKOR-R1 | ecosystem: Host-associated > Plants > Phyllosphere > Stem > Wood/Secondary xylem... | reverse complement strand
GCTCGTGCATAGCGCGCGCGTGACGCCTAAATTTTCCTTCGACGGCAGCGATCGTCTCGGCCTCGACCGAACGGCGCAACTCGGCGCGCTTCCGCTCGACGGAGGCGGCCGGTTGGACGCGGTGACGATCGCGTACGAAACCTACGGCCGGCTGGCGCCCGATGCGTCGAACGCGATCCTCGTCACCCACGCCCTGACCGGCGACCAACACCTCGCCTCCGCCCATCCGCGCACCGGCAAACCCGGCTGGTGGGCGCGAATGGTCGGGCCGGGCAAGCCGATCGACACCGATCGCTGGTTCGTCGTCTGCTCGAACGTGATCGGCAGCTGCATGGGATCGTCCGGCCCCGCCAGCATCGATCCGGTGACGGACAGGCCGTACGGCATGACCTTCCCCGTCATCACCATCCGCGACATGGTGCGGGCGCAGGGGCTGCTGCTCGACCACCTGGGCATCGGTACGCTCGCGGCGGTGGTCGGCGGATCGATGGGGGGCATGCAGGCGCTCAGCTGGGCGGCGACCTTCCCGGAGCGGGTGCGCGCCTGCGTGGTGCTGGCGTCGGCAGCGCGCCACTCGGCGCAGAATATCGCCTTTCACGAGGTCGGGCGGCAGGCGATCATGGCCGACCCGAACTGGGCCGGCGGCGACTATTACGGGCGTACGCCGCCCACGGCCGGACTGTCGGTCGCACGGATGGCGGCGCACATCACCTACCTGTCGGAGGCTGGCCTCACCGCCAAGTTCGGGCGCAAGCTGCAATCGCGCGACGCCAAGACCTTCGGGTTCGACGCCGACTTCCAGGTCGAGAGCTATCTGCGACACCAGGGCCTCGCCTTTACCGACCGGTTCGACGCCAACAGCTACCTCTACATCACCCGCGCCCTCGACTATTTCGACCTGGCGGAGGAGCATGGCGGGCATCTGGCGAGTGCGTTCGCGAACAGCGGCGCGCGGTTCCTGCTGGTCAGCTTCGACAGCGATTGGCTGTATCCGACCTCCGAGTCGCGCGGCATCGTCCACGCGCTGAACGCGGCCGGCGCGCCGGCGAGCTTCGTCGAACTGTCGTCGCCGTTCGGGCACGATGCTTTCCTGCTGGAATCGCCCGAACTCGACCGCATCATGGCCGGCTTCCTGGAGGCAGGGGCATGACCGACCTCTCCGACGATCGCACGCGACTGGACCTCGACCGGATTCACGGCTGGCTCGCGTCGAGCTACTGGTCGCCGGGCATCGCGCGCGAGCTTGTCGAGCGCGCGATCGCCGGATCACACCCGTTGGGCGCTTACCGGGGCGGAGAGCAGGTCGGCTTCGCGCGCGCGATCACCGATCATGCGACCTTCGCCTGGATCGCCGACGTATGGGTCGATGAAAGCGTCCGCGGACAGGGGCTCGGGCGCCGGATGGTCGGTTGGTTCGTCGACCACCCGCGCTTCGCCGGTATCCGCCGGATCGGACTGGTCACTGCCGACGCGCACGGTGTGTACGAGAAGCTGGGTTTCCACGCGCTGTTGCGACCCGACCGCTACATGGAGCGACTCTCGCACGTGGCGTCGGCGCTGCTGCGGGCGGCGTCGTGACGCTGCGCCCCGACCTCGCGATCATCGCCGCCAATGTGGCGCATGGGGCCCGCGTGCTCGACGTTGGTTGCGGCGACGGGGCGCTGATGGCGGCGCTGCGCGACGAGCGCGGCTGCGACGCGCGCGGACTGGAACTGAACGCCGGCGATGTGGCGACGGCGCTCACCCGCGGGCTGTCGGTAATGCAGGGCGACGCCGACGCCGACCTGGTCGACTATCCGCCGGGCGCGTTCGACTATGCGATCCTCAGCCAGACGCTCCAGACGACGATGCGGCCGCACGTGGTGCTCGACCATCTGCTGCGGATCGGCACGCGGGCGTTCGTCAGCTTTCCGAACTTCGCGCACTGGCGGGTGCGCGCGTCGCTGCTGTGGGGCGGGCGGATGCCGGTGACCCGGCTGCTCCCGCTCGAATGGTACGAGACGCCGAACATCCACCATGTGACAATCGACGATTTCCGCGCGTTCGTGGGCGCACGCGGGATCGTGGTGGAGGGGGCGTGGTTTCTCGCACACGGTCGGCCGACGAGTGCGGCGGCGGCGAATTTCCGGGCCGAGCATGCGGTTTTCTTGCTGCGCAGCGCGGCTGCCGGCGTGCCGCCGTCAGACTCGCGCCAGCACGGCCGGCGGGCCTAAGGCCCGGCCGACAACATGGGCTTCGCCCATGTCCTGACGTGGGCTGATGGTGCCGAGAAACGGTGCTTCGACAAGGTCAGTACGAATGGATCTGGGTTAGGTGCGCCTACAAGAAAGGGCGTGGGCGAAGCCCACGCCGTCGGCCGGGTTGCACCCGCCGGCCGTGCTTGTGCGAGTCGGTGCCCGGCACGGGCACCGCCGCACGGCGCATCAAAACGGGACGTCGTCGTCCAGGTCGTCGCCGTACCCGCCACCGAAGTCGTTACCCCGACCCGCGCCCGAGCTCTTCTGGGCGCCCGAGTTGAAGTTGCCGCCACCCCGCGACGAACTGTTGCCCGCGAAGTCGTCGCCGCCGCCGAAATCGTCACCACCGCGCTGGCCGCCGCCGTAGCCGCCACCACCACCACCACCGCCCGAGCCCTGCGGCCCGTCGAGCATCGTCAGCACGGAATTGAAGCCCTGCAGCGTCACTTCGGTCGAGTACCGATCGTTGCCCTGCTGATCCTGCCACTTGCGGGTGGTCAGCGCGCCCTCGATGTAGACCTTGCTGCCCTTGCGCAGGAACCGCTCGGCGACGTTGGCCAGTCCCTCGTTGAACACCTTCACGGTGTGCCACTCGGTCTTCTCCTTGCGCTCGCCCGAGTTGCGGTCCTTCCACGATTCCGACGTGGCGATGCGCAGTTCCACCACCTTGCCGCCGTTCTGGAACGACCGGCTCTCCGGATCGCGCCCCAGATTGCCCACCAGAATCACCTTGTTGACGCTGCCCGCCATGTTCGCTCCAAATGTCCCGATGGAAGTTGGAAGGGCTTAGACATCATGGCCGAAATCATCAATCTCAACCGCGTCCGCAAGGTAAAGGCGCGCGAGGAGAGGTCCGCTCAGGCCGAAGTCAATCGCGCGAAGTTCGGGCGGACGAAGGGCGAGAAAGCCGCTGATTCGCTGGAAGCCGAGCGCCGCGAACACCTCCTCGACGGCACGAAGCTGGACGATTAGCCGAGCCCGGCCCAGACCGCGATCCAGTACGTCGCGCCCGCCGCGACATAGGCCAGGCCGAACAGATAGGCGATCATGAACGCCGGCCATTTCCACCCGTTGGTTTCGCGCCGCACAACCGCGATCGTCGACAGGCACTGCGGCGCGAAGACGAACCACGCGAGGAAGGCCAGCGCGGTGGCCAGGCTCCAGCGGCCGGCGAGCCGCCCGCCCAGCTCCTGCGCGCCCTGATCCTCATCGGCGGCATCGATCGAATACACCGTCTGCAGCGCGGACACCGCGACCTCGCGCGCCGCCATCGCCGGGATCACCGCCAGCGACATCTCGTGGTTGAAGCCGATCGGGCGCAGCACGACCTCCAACCCGCTGGCGATGCGGCCGGCGACCGAATACTCGCTCTGCTTCACGCCTTCGGGTGCGACCGGGTAGCTCGCGAGCAGCCACAGCGCGACCGTTACGCCCATGATGATCGTCCCCGCGCGACGCAGGAACACGTACGCGCGCTGCCACAGTCCGATCAGCGTGTCGCGGACGCTCGGCCATTGATAGCGCGGCATCTCCATCAGGAACCCGCCGCCGACACCCCGCGTCACCGTCCGGCGGATCAGCACGGAGGCGAGCATCGCGCTGACGATCCCGGCCAGGTACAGCGCCAGCAGGACCACGCCCTGCAATCCGACGCCCGGTGCCAGATCGCGCGCCGGAATGAACGCGCCGATGATGACGGCGTAGACCGGCAGCCGCGCGGAACACGTCATCAACGGTGCGACCAGGATCGTCGTCAGCCGCTCGCGCGGGTCGCTGATCGAGCGAGTCGCCATGATCCCGGGAATCGCGCAGGCGAAGCTCGACAGCAGCGGAATGAACGCCCGCCCCGACAGGCCGACCCCCGCCATCAGCCGGTCCATCAGCATGGCGGCGCGGACCATGTATCCCGACGCTTCCAGCATCAGGATGAACAGGAACAGGATGACGATCTGCGGCAGGAAGACGACGACCGATCCGACGCCGTTGATGACCCCTTCGACCAGCAGCGATCGCAGGAAATTGTCGGGCAGCGCGACGACCGCGGTGTCGGCCAGCCAGCCTTGCGCGCCCTCGATCCAGCCGATCGGCGCCTCCGACCAGCTGAACACCGCCTGGAACATGACGAACAGGATGGCGAGCAGGATGACCGGACCGAACACCGGGTGCAGCGCCACGCGGTCGAGCGTACGGGTGACCTGACGGGCGCGGGAGGCCTCGGTCGTGGCGGCCCGCGAGATCCGCCGCGCCTCCCGCTGGAAATGACGGATATCGGTGTCCACCCCCGCACCGATCGCCGGCACGGCGCGTGTGCGCAGCGCCTCGCCGACCATCTCGCGCAGGCCGTCCAGCCCGCGCCGGCGCACCGCCACCGTCTCCACCACCGGCAGCCCGAGTTCGGCGGAGAGCGCCGCCGTGTCGATCGTCAGACCGTCACGCACCGCCATGTCGATCATGTTGAGCGCGAGTACGGTGGGCAGCCCCAGCCCTTTCAGCTGCAGGACGAAGCGCAGGTGGTTGTCGAGGTTGGTCGCGTCCGCCACCACCACGATCGCGTCGGGCCGCCGCTCGCCCACCTGGGTGCCCAGCACGACGTCGCGGGTCACCTCCTCGTCGGGGCTGGAGGGATCGAGGCTGTAGGTACCGGGCAGGTCGACCAGCTCGATCGGACGCCCATCGGCCAGGTGGGTACGGCCCGAGTGGCGCTCGACGGTGACGCCGGGATAGTTGCCGACCTTCTGCCGCGCGCCGGTCAGCGCGTTGAACAGTGCCGATTTGCCGGCGTTGGGATTGCCGACCAGAGCGACCAGCGGGATGTCCGTCATCGCGTTCAGGTCAGGACGTGGATCGCTCGCGCGACATGGGTCCGGAAGGTGATGGTCATGCGTCCGATACGGCAGGCCAGCGGCCCGCCCCCGATCGACGCGCCGTGCAGCAGCTCGATCTCGACGCCCTCGTCCAGCCCGAACTCGCGCAGCCGGCGCACCTCGGCCTCGGTCAGCTGATCCCAATCGACGCCCGCGACGGTTCCCCGCGCCCGTCGACGCAGGCTGCCCAGGATCACGGGTACGGGGATATGCGCGGCGGCCGTCATTCTGCAATTAATTATCAATAAGATGGTGCGCTGACCAGCCCCTTTTGCGCTTGTATGCGAGAGCTGGAAATCGGGATTGCCACCCGCCAACCGCTTTGCTAGTGGCGCTCGCCTTACCAACCACTGGGTTCGCCAGGTGGGGTTTCACGTGCGGTCGTGGCGGAATTGGTAGACGCGCAACGTTGAGGTCGTTGTGGCCGAAAGGCCGTGGAAGTTCGAGTCTTCTCGACCGCACCAGAAACGATACGGGGCTCCTTCGGGAGCCCCTTTCCGTTTTCACGCCGACCATGCGGCCACGTCGTCCTGCTCGCCGATCAGCGCGAGGCCGTGGGCGATCGAGGTCAGTTCGCCGCCGCTTGCCAGTCGCTCCTCCCCGAACCGATCGGCGAACAGCACGCGCATGCGCGGGATTAGCGAGGTCCCGCCGGTCAGGAACACGCGGTCGATCGCGTCGGCGTCCACGCCCGCGGTGGCGAGGGCGCGATCCAGCGCCGCGGCGATCCGCTCCACATCCGGGGCGATCCACGATTCGAAATTGGCGCGGGTCACATCGGCCGCGATCGACAGCCCGGCCCCGTCGAAGACGAAGGTCGCACTCTCCTGCATCGAGAGCGCGCGCTTTACCCGCCCGACCGCGTCGTACAGTCGGTATCCCTGCTCGCCCTCGACGATCGCGATCATCCGCGCGATCGCCGCGGGGTCGCTGGCGGCGCGCCGAAGCGTCTCCAGTTCGGCCAGCGTCCGCCGGTTGCGCATCAGCGCGAGTCGCGACCAATCGCCTAGATCGGCAAAGTGCCCCGGTGGGATGTCCAGAATCTTGCCGAACGAGCGGTACGTCCCGCCCTTGCCGAGCAGCGGCAGCACCAACCGGTCGAGGATGCGGTAATCGAACCGGTCCCCGGCAATGCCGACGCCGGCATGCCCCAACGGCTCGCACCGCCGCGCCCGACCCGGCAGGCCGACGCGGACCACCGAGAAGTCGCTCGTTCCGCCGCCGAAGTCCGCCACCAGCACGGTGGCGGGCGCGTCGAGGCGCGCGGCATAGCTGAATGCCGCGCCGAGCGGTTCGTAGACATAGTGGACGCTCGCCCCAAGGGCGCCGAACACCGCGTCGTAGCGCGCCCGCGCCAGCGCCTCATCCGGGCGGTGTCCCGCGTAGATCACCGGCCGGCCGACGACGACGCGCGCGGCACCCTTCGGCAGCGGCATGCGCTCGACGAACAAGCGACCCAGATCCTCAAAGCCGTAGCGTCGATTGAAGATTGTCGCGCCGTCGAACATCGGGCTCGCCGCGACCGACTTGAACGACTGAAGGAAGCGACTGCCCTCCGGATAGTCGAGATATTCGGCGATTGCGCGCGGGCCGGCGGCGACGTGGAGCCCGGCATCCTCCCAGAAGCACAGCGCCGAACGGAACACGGGATCGTCGCCGCACAGGGCCACGAGGTTCGATGCATCGCCGCGTGCGACGGCGGCGACCGAGTTGGTGGTGCCGAAATCAAGTCCGAGCGAGAAGGGTGCGGTGCCGCTCATGACCGCCGCCTACACCTCCACGCTACTGCCCGAAAGTGCCCCGGCGGTAGAGCAGGGTCACCGCGACGCGGCGGTTGCGGGCGTCGCTCGGGTCCTTCTCGATCATCGGTTCGCGGTCGGCGACGCCCTCGATCCGCTCGAACCGCGCCTCGGGCACGCCGCCCAACGCCAGGCGGCGGCGGGTCGCCTCGGCCCGGCCGGACGACAGCGTCCAGTTGTTCATGCCGCGCTGATCGCCGAATGCCAGCGCGTCGGTGTGGCCGCGGATCATGATCGGGTTGCCGGTCGCCTTGATCGCGTCCGCGACGAGGCCGACGAGCGACGACGCCTCGGGCACAAGCGCGGTCGTGCCGAGCGCGAACATCGAATAATCGGCGTCGTCGATCAGGTCGATGCGCATGCCGTCGCGCGTCATGACGAACCGGACGTGCTTGCCGAGCTTCGCCAGCTTGGCATTGGCCGCGATCTGCGCCTCCACCTGCCGCTTCAGCCGTGCGAAGTTGGCCTGGTCCTCACCCGCCATCCGGGTGTTGCGCATCGAGCCCTTGTCGCCCGAACCCTCCCTGGCCCCACCGGTCGCGCCGACGGGAACGGTCAGTGCGCGCGTACCGGTCTGCGCGGCCTTGTGCGGGTAGTTGTCCTTGTCGATGATCGACTCGCCGCCGAACAGGCCATTCGATCCAGCCGAATCCTTCTTCAGCTCCACCATGGTCGGCGTGAAATAGTCGGCGATCGACTTGCGCTGCTTCTCGGTCGTGGCGCCGAGGATCCACAGCAGCAGGAAGAACGCCATCATCGCGGTCACGAAGTCGGCATAGGCGACTTTCCACGCACCGCCGTGATGCCCGCCGTGACCGTCGGCGATGATCTTCTTGACGATGATGATCTTGGGCGGCTGGTTGTTGCCGTGGGGAGCGCGGGCGGCGGCCATTGCCTCAGCGTCCGCGCAAGCCGTCGAAAACTTCGGCGAAGCCCGGCTGGTTGCTGTGGGCGATCCCCGACCGCGCCGCCTCGATCACCAGCGGCTGGGGGTGGCCGTGGAGCGAGGCGATAATGATCTGCTTGACCACGTGGTAGATCGCGGCGTCCGCGTCGATCACCTGCTGGAGCCGGTTGGCGAGCGGGGCGACGATGCCGTAGGCGAGCAGCACGCCCAGGAACGTGCCGACCAGCGCGGAGCCGATCATCCCGCCGAGAATCGCCGGCGGCTTGTCGATCGACCCCATTGTCTTCACCACGCCGAGCACCGCCGCGACGATGCCGAGCGCGGGCAGCGCGTCGCCCAGCGACGTCAGGGTCCCTTGAGGCCCCTGCACCTCGTGGTGGTGGGTCTTGATCGCGTTGTCCATCACCTCCTCGACCGCGTGCACGTCGAGCGTGCCGGACGAGACGACGACCAGCCGCAGCGTGTCGGCGATCAGGTTGACCAGCGTGTGATCGGCCAGCAGCCGCGGATATTCGGCGAACACGGCGGAGGACTTGGGATCTTCGACGTGCGGCTCCAGCGCGATCGGGCCGTCGACGCGCAGCATCTTCATCAGCTTGCTGACAAGGAAGATGGTGTCGAGATAGTCCTGCTTCTTGTACTTCGGACCCTTCAGCACCTTCGCGAGGCCACCGCCGACCGCCTTCAACTCATTGCCGGAGTTGCCGATGATGAGCGCGCCGATCGCCGCACCGCCGATGATGAGCATCTCGTGCGGCACCGCGTGCAGCACGGGGCCGAGCGCGCCGCCGGTGATGGCGAAACCGCCGAACACCATCGCGAGCAGGACGACGAGGCCGATCGCTGGAAACATCGCTTGCAACTACCCTTCGCACGGCCGGCTTCGATGGGCGGCCGGTCTGCCATCCTTGTGACGGCGAGGCGTGGTGATTTGGTTAACGGCGCGTCCGGGAAGGTGCGGTCGAGCCTGGTCGGGACACCCACCGCGGCTTCTCGGCGGATCGCCCTCCCGATGGACTCAATCCGTTCAGCGCAAATAGTCGAACAGCGACAGCGACGTCAGCTTGCTGAAGCTCGCCTGGGTCGCCTGGAGTACGGTCAGCGTCTTCTGCAACTCGGTGATCGTCGCTGTGACATCGACGTCCTCGATCGCCGAACGCGCCTCCTCTCGAGTGATGCCGAGGTCGGTGAGCCGGGTCTGCTCGAGTTCTAGGCGCGCGCCACGCGCGCCGATCGACGCACGGGCGTTCGTTACCGAGGTCAGCGCGGCTTGCACATCGGTGCCCATCTGCGCGATGTTCCCGCCGGTGCGCAGCGTGTCGGCCATCTTCTGGACGATCGCGAACATGTCGCTCGGCGTGCCGTCCGTCAGCTTGATGCCGTTGAAGATCCTCTCGCCGCTGGTCGTCGCGTTGATCGTCCGCCCGTCGCCGATCGGGATCTCGCCCGCATCTCCGCCACCCATGAACGCGATCGAACCGTTCGCCTGCCGGACATAGGGGGTGGCGGTGCTGTCTCCGCCGAACAGCGGATTCCCGCGCGTATCATTGGTGTTGGCGGTCCGCAGCAGATCGTCGACGATGACGTCGAGTTCGGTCGCCAGTGCCAGCTTCTGCTCGGCGCTCAGCGTCGCGCTGCCCGCGTTGATCGCGATCTCGCGCACACGGGTCAGCTGGGTCTCGATGCCGCCGAGCGCGGTGGAGGAGGCCTCCAGCAGGGACGTCGCGAGATCGATGTTGGCGAGTTCCGCCGTCGCGTCCGCGCCCGAGCGCCTAAGCGCAGTCAGCGCACGATACCCAGCCGCGTCGTCGGACGGTGCCGCGATGCGCTTGTTCGTCGCCAGCTGGTTGTTGAGCGTGTCCGCACGCGCGCTGAGCGCCCCCATACGGTCACGCAGTCGGTCGTATTGCAGCGATGTCGCGACGTGCATGGGGTGCCCTTCAGCGAATGTCGATGATGGTCTGCAGGATGTCGCGCGCCACCTGGATCACGCGACTCGACGCCTGATAGGCCTGCTGGAAACGGATGAGGTTCACGGCCTCCTCGTCCAGGTCGACGCCGGACACGCCATCGCGCGCGGCGGTGGCCGCGGCGTGGATCGCACCCTGGGCACCCGCGACCGTCCTGCGCGTCGCGAGCAGCGCCGCATTCTCGGTTGTCAGGTCGTCGAACATGCCCTCCCAACCCGCTGTCGTGCGCAGCTCGGTCAGCGTCGTCATGTTGCCGTTGCCCCGCGGGCCCTCCCCGACCGCGGCAGCGGCGATGTGCCCGGCCTCGAACCGGTCGTGGACCTTGATCTCCGATGCCGGCGTGCCGGCCTCGAACATGGGAATGTTACCGGGATTGGGCGTCAGCGGCGTGCCGCCCGCCTGCCACGCATTCATGCCCGCGACGAAGGTGGTGGCGACCTGGTTCAGCCGATCGCGCGCGTCGGCGATGCTGCGCGCACCGTCGGCCAGTCCCGCGAACACCCCGCCGCTCGGCGAGATGGAGGAACTGGTCGCACCGCGATACGCCGACAGGCTGATCTCGCCCGCGTCGCTGACCGCGAAGTTGACGAGTGCGGACGTCTCGACATCGGCCAGCACGGCGCCTGTCGCGCCTCCGGCGCGCACGGTCGCGCGCCCGAAGTCGTCGGTCGATACGGCGATGTCTACCAGCGCGCTCATCGCCTCGAGCGTACGATCGCGTTCGTCGAGCAGTTGGGCGTTGGCGACGGAGTGCGGCGCGGAGCGCGTCAGCCCGCGATTGATCCGGACGATCGACGCGCTCAGATCGGTCAGCTGCTTGGCGGCATCTTCGCCCTGTCCGGCCAGCTCGCCGGCCGCGGCCGTCAGCGCCCGACCGGTGCTCGCGAACCCGGCGGCGAGCGAGCGTGCATCCTCCAGCAGGACCGTGCGCGGGGCGATCGCCGCGGGATCGGCCGCAACGCCCTTGGCAGAGGCGAAGAAGGTTGTGAACCGGTCGCTCAGCTGGTTGCCGGTTAGCGCATTCTCGACGCGCTCGATCCAGGCGACCCCCGCCTCGGTCTTGGCGAGGTCGGACCCGCTGGTGCGCGCCTCCGCCGTCTTGTACGAATCGCCGGCGCGCGCGATGCCGGACACGGTCGACCCGGCGCCGGTCAGCTTGATCGTCTGCCCGAGCGAAATGCTGTTGGTTCGCCCGATCTCCTCGATCGTCGCGCTGCGGCGCGAGTAGCCGGGAGTCGCGGCGTTGGCGATGTTCTCCGACGTGGTGCTGAGCGCGGTCTGGTACGCGCGGACGCCCGAGGCGCCAATGTTGAGGAGGTCGCTCACGGCGTGCCGCCGCCTGACTTGGTGAGGAACTCGGTCATGGCCTTGCCGATGCCGAGCGGTGTATGCTCGGCCATGTTCTGGGCGAGCCGTCCGTCGAACATGTCGCGGAACTGCTCGCCCGCCTTGTTGTCGAACAACCCGTCGGCGAGCTTGGCCGAGCGCATCGATTTCAGCATCATGCCGGTGAAGATCGCCTCGAACCGCTCGCCCGCCTGAGCCAGGTTCCCCTTGCTCTTCAGGCGCGACGTGTCGTTGGAGACACCACCGGCGGTGCCGGTGATGCCAAGACCTGCCGAGTTCGAGGCGATCGGCGTCGTCACAGGACGATCAGCTCCGCCTTGAGCGCGCCGGCATGCTTCAGCGCCTCCAGGATGGCGACAAGGTCCGCCGGCGACGCGCCGATCGCGTTCACCGCCTTTACGACGTCGGCCAGGCGAGGTCCGGGCTCTAGCAGGAACATCGGGCGCTTCTCTTCCTCGATTGCCACCGCGCTCTTCTGCTCCAAGGCTGTCTCCCCCTTCGACAGGGGAGCAGGCTGGACCACGCGCTGGCTCTCATCAATACGAACGGTTAGTTTACCATGTGTTACCGCCGCGGGGCTGACACGCACCGCGCTGTTTATAACGACCGTTCCGGTGCGGGCATTTACAATGACTTTCGCGGGTGCCTCCGCAGAGGTGACATCGAGGTTTTCGATCCCGCTCATCAGCTGCGCACGGACGTCCGATCCCACGGGGGCTGCGACGGCGATCGACACGCCGTCGACCGCGCGGGCGATGCCCGCACCGTAGCGGGAGTTGATCGCGCCCGCGACGTTCTGCGCCGTCGTGAAGTCGGCACGCGCCAGGTTGAAGGTCAGCGTCGGCGTGCTGGCGAACCCGGTGTCGACCGCGCGCTCCACGGTCGCCCCCTCCGGAATGCGGCCAGACGACGGCACGTTGACGACGATCCGCGACCCATCGGCGCCTTCCGCGCCGAGGCCGCCGACGGCGAGGTTCCCTTGCGCCATCGCGTAGATCGCGCCGTCCGCGCCGTACATCGGCGACAGGATCAGCGTGCCGCCGCGAAGCGACTTCGCCTTGCCCAAAGCCGACACGGTGATATCCAGCTTCTGCCCTGGCTTGGCGAACGCGGGCAGGTCGGCGGTGATCATCACCACGGCCGAGTTCTTGAGGCCCGGGTTCGCGCCCGGCGGCAGCTGGAGACCGAACCGGGACGCGACGCCCTTCACCGACTGAACGGTATATTCGAGGTTGTCGTCGCCCGTGCCGGGCAGGCCGACGACGACGCCGTATCCGGTCAGCTGGTTGGTGCGGATGCCCTGGAACGTTCCCAGGTCCTTGATGCGGTCGGCGTGGGCTGGCCCGGCGATCAGGATGCCGAACAGCGCGGCGAGGATGAGGCGGATCATCTCGGGTGTCCTCAGAACGGGCTGATGGTCTGGAAGAAGCGATTGAACCAGCCCTGGCGGCTGGCCCGCGCCACGTCGCCGCGACCGGTGTAGGCGATGCGGGCGTCGGCCACGCGGGTCGACAGCACGCGGTTGTCGCGGTCGATGTCGGCGGGGCGCACCAGCCCGCGGATCTGGACGAACTCGTCGCCGCGGTTCAGCGTCAACGTCTTGTTGCCCTGAACGATCATGGTGCCGTTCGGCAGCACTTCCGCCACGGTCACGCCTATCTCGCCCGACAGCGCGTTCGACTGGTCGGCGCTGCCGGTCCCGCCGAAATTGCGCTTGCCGCTGACGGTCGCGTCGGTGGACTTGAGTGCTGACAGCACGCCCGTCGTCGGCGGACTGATGCCGAAGCCGCCGCCCGAATCGAGCTTGCTGCCCGCCGACTTCGTCGCCTGCGTCCGCTCGACCAGCACGATCGTCAGCGGATCGCCGACCGCGCGGGCGCGCGCACCCTCGTAAAGGCCGCCGTAGCCCTCCGAGACCTGGAAGATCGCGCCGTTGGCCGGCGGCGGGGCGACCGGCGCGGAGTATACTGTCCGGTATTCGGCCGGGGGCACCGGCTTCTTCTTGCTGCCGAACACGCCGGCGTTGGCCGACGTCGCAAGCAGGGACGCGAGGATGACGGCGGAGAGGATACGCATGACGGTTCAGCCGATCAGATGTTGTTGTTGACGTATTTGAGCATCTCGTCGGTCGCCGAGATCATCTTCGAATTGACCTCGTACGCGCGCTGGGTCTCGATCATGTCGACCAGCTCCTCGACCACGTTGACGTTGGATCCCTCGAGCATGCCCTGGCGTATCTGGCCGCGGCCATCCTGTCCGGCGATGCCGAGGTTCACCGCGCCGGACGCGCCCGTTTCGATCAGATAGTTGTCGCCGACCGACTGGAGTCCGGCCGCATTGGCGAAGCTCGCGACCTGGATCTGGCCGATCTGCGTCGCCTCGGTCTGCCCCTGCACGGTGGCCGAGACGGTACCGTCCTGGCCGATGGTGATCGCGGTCGTGCCCTCGGGCACGGTGATGCCGGGCATCACCTGATAGCCCTCGCTCGTCACCATCAGCCCCTCGGCCGAGCGGCTGAAGTTGCCGGCGCGGGTGTAGCCGAGCTGGCCGCCGGGCAGCTGGACCTGAAAATAGCCGTCGCCATCGAGCGCGAGGTCGAGGCTGTTGCCCGTCGTCTGGAGCGACCCCTGCGTGTCGACTCGCGCGGTGCCCTGAACGCGCACGCCGGTGCCGAGATTGAGGCCGGTCGCATAGCGCGTCTCGGCGGTGCTCGCGGCACCCGGCGCGGTGACGACCTGGTAGGCCAACGTCTCGAATGCGGCGCGATCCTTCTTGAAGCCGGTCGTGTTGACGTTCGCCAGGTTGTTCGAGATCACCCGCATCCGCGTGTCCTGCGCGTCGATGCCGGTGCGGGCGATGTGGAGTGCTGCTGAACCCATAGTCTAGTCCTTCCCTCAACCGGGCATGCGCATGAGCGAGGCGGAGCTCTCGTCCATGGTCTTGGCTTCCTTGAGCAGGCTGGCCTGCACCTCGTAGCTGCGCTGGTTCTCGATCATGTCGACTAGCGCCTGCGTGAGGTTGACGTTCGATCCCTCCAGCGCGCCGACCTGGACCTTGGCGTCCATGTCCTCGGGCAGCACGCCGCCGCCCTTCACGCGCAGCAGGTTGTCGAGGCCCTTCACCGTCTGCGACCCATCCGGGTTCGACAGGCGGATGCGGTCGATCACCTGCGGAGCGGAGCCGGGTGCGGCGCCGATCGGGAGAATGGAGAGCGTTCCGTCCTCGCCGATCATCACGTCCTGCGCCGGCGGTACGGTGATCGGGCCCCCCGACCCCATCACCGGAAAGCCGTCGCCGGTCTGGAGTACGCCCGTCTCGGTGATCGTCAGGTCGCCGCGGCGGGTATACGCCTCGGTGCCGTCGGTCGCCTGCACCGCGATCCACGCGGTGCCGGGGATCGCGACGTCGAGGTTGCGCCCAGTGGACTGGATGGTGCCGGCCCGGCGGTCGGCGTCGAGCACCTCCTCCGCGGTCGGCGCGCGCGACGGCAGCCCGTCGCCGCCCTTCAGCATCATCTGCTGGAAGGCGACGCGGTCGGCGCGGAAGCCGGTGGTCGACGCATTCGCGATGTTGTTCGCGATCGACGCCTGCGCGGCCATCTGCCCCTTGAGCCCCGACAGGGCGGTGTAGACCATCCGGTCCATGAGCGTTTCCTAGCGTGCCGCCTGCATCAGGTGCGCATGTTGAAGATGGTCTGCGAGATCTGGCTCGACGTCTCCAGGCTCTTGGCGTTCGCCTGAAAGTTGCGCTGCGCCGCGATCAGCCCGACCAGCTCCTCGGTGATGTCGACGTTCGATCGCTCGACCGCGCCCGACATCAGGTTGCCGAAGCCGTTCGCCCCCGCTTCACCCAGCTTCGCCTCGCCCGAGACGCCGGTGGACGCCCAGTAGCTGCTGCCCAGCTGGCGAAGGCCCGACGGGTTGGCGAAGTTCGCCAGCACCACCTTGCCCAGCGCCTGGGTATCGCCGTTGGAGAAGCTGGCGCGGACGATCCCGTCCTCGCCGACGCTGACGCCTTCGAGCTGGCCCACCGCGCGGCCGTCCTGCGTTTCGGCGAGCTTGGCGAAGGGCTGGCCGAGCTGGGTGGTGGCGGTGCCGAAATCGAGCACCATCTGCTGCGGCGTCGTCGTTCCGGTCGGGGTGAAGTCGTCGAAGGCGATGGCC
>Ga0325400_1002886_pt1 | contig 15288 bp, 7 predicted proteins | sample PopdelMetagenome_2_FD_205662 | JGI IMG/M metagenome (GOLD analysis project Ga0325400, IMG submission 205662) | Populus deltoides microbial communities from Bellville, Georgia, United States - Xylem-PdKOR-R1 | ecosystem: Host-associated > Plants > Phyllosphere > Stem > Wood/Secondary xylem... | reverse complement strand
GTGTTCTTTTCGATTTGGGGTAAGAGACACTCTGTTTTTTTATCCCTCCTGTGAGTTGAAGGCCCACATGAATCATTGGGCAGTTAAACAGCAGCAAAAAACTAGTTTATCACATATTAGCAGAAGGTAGACATATTCATTCCAGGCAAATGATATGAATTATTATTGTAAAGAAAGAAGCGGGTGAAAATCTCTTTAGTTGTAAAGTATACGCATGTGTTTCAAAAGTGTGGATCATGATGCAGGAGGTGCGCATTACGGGCCCAGCTATGTGCAATTTTTTGAGTGCACTTGTATGCAAGTGTAGTGCCCCTTTTCCATATATAATTGGATTTTCCCGAGTTCTTAGATCTTGAAGCCAAGAAAGCTTCTTTTCCTATCAGATTGGTTATTATTATGTTCGCCTAAAAGGATTCTACCATGGGTGTACTTGCTCTGTCACAAAGGGGGAGGTCCAGGGCCCTCCTCTTACAATTCTTGAACGCACATCTCTCCACTTTGCCAGGAAGATGCGGGCTAAAAGTAGAAAAACCAGGGATTGGATAGAAACAGAAGCAGGAATGGGATTCCTGGGGAAATGGCAAGGTGGAAAGAAATTAGGGCCATACAGAGAGCTGATTCAGGGGGGCACATGGGGAAGATGATGAATCATGTCAGTCTTCAGTGGATCAGTCGCATTATATGTGCTTGCTACTCTCATCTGCTAAATAATTTAATTTAACATGAAGCTAAAGGCTGTGGCCCCACACAATTATTTACATATAGTAACTAAGTTGTAGCTTTCTTTTTCATTATTACTCGCAGCACCATTCATGGGGTCCTCCCTCCCATAAACATTGCCTCCTCCGCAACCCTGTCATGTGTAGCCGTCAAGATAATCCACGCCCTGAGATGCCAAAACATTTCTTGCGGTGCCGCAAATTTACATGGTGAGATCTTGTCCACCCACTTGCACAGGAGATCTGGATATTACTTGGTGTTTTACCTTCCTTGTTATCACATAACTTCAGCTTGAAAGATCCATCTCCAGAAGAAGGGAGGGACATGTCACATGGGGAAAATGCTGGCGGACTCGGTGGTGGATGCCTCATGCCCCTTAGATTCTTGAGGGGTCATCTCTGTACATCTTAGCCGTATTGTCTGTTTCCTGAGTCTACAAATGTTGACTGCTTGTCGTAAGAGAGTGGTACCTACTGTTCTGGTTTTTAATTTAAAGAACAAATGGGATTTGATAGGGTATTTTGGAGATCTAAAGTATTTTTTATTTTAAAAATATATTAAAATAATATTTATTTTTTTAAAATATTTTTACATGCGTATCTTAAAATAATTTAAAATAAAAAAAATTAATTTTTTATACAAACAATATTCAGCAACGAAAACAAAAATGGCCTCACATTATGTAAGGCATGCTGCCCCAAACGCCAAATTCAATCATAACAAAGAATTCCTATTATGATTGTTTATGATTGTGGGGGTAACGGTAATTTTGTAACCTTGACCAATCATTTTCATTTGTAGAGTATACAAAATGAAGGATTAAATTTCAGACGAAGATATCCTTGTGAAGCATGTTAATTACGAGCACATAAATGTTTAGGATTAATTTGAAGCATTTTAAAATAAAAATTCAAAAATTTAGGAAAGTATAGTCCAATCACACTCCCAAATGATATCTAAAAAAATAAAATACTTTACAGAGAAAGATTTTCCATAGAGTCCGCATTTAAAAAATGCATGAAGAATTTATTTTGCATCTAACATATATTATTATTATTAGTATAACTATCATTTCACTCTTAGAAAAAAAAAAAAAGGTAAATTGTCTTTTCTTGACCCATTAATCATTATGAGACTTAATCTAGATAATTTGATTTTTTTTAACCTTTTAAATATACAATGTTTATTTGTCTTAAAAAAATATTTTAAAAGTTTGCACGAGGGTAATTTGATCTTTTATGTTTTAAAACCACAGTATAAAAACTATATTACCTTTACATGCAAAAACTATTAAACTTACATTAATGAGTTTTTTTTATCTTCTTATATTGTTTTTTAATAAACAATTTAATAGAGAGGCGTTTTGATCTTTTTAATAATATAAATATTATTAAAAAAATTCTTCGCGCGTGCGTGTAGCTCCACCTCCAAATGCTACCTTCAAGGATGACATTAAAAGCACCTCGCTATTATCTTTCCATTGGTGCAGTGCATATGCACGACGACACAATAGTTGGGCTTCAATGAACTTTTCTCTTTTCCTCCCTCTTTTCTCTCCCTTCCCTTTCTAAAATATAAAGGTGTCATTTATTTTTTTTTCTACTTCGGTCCTCATTATTTTAATTGTTATTTTTTATTTTGTTTTTTTTTATTTTTTCTTCAATTTCACCCTTCATCATTTTTTTTTCATTTTATTTTTTATATCAAAATTGATTCTTATTCTTTCAATTGTTGTTTGTTTATTTTTAATCATTTTTCTAATTGAATTTTGTTTTTAATTTCATCTCTCAATATTTGTTTTCAAATTATTTATATCAAAATTAGTCCCTATTCTTTTAGTTGTCATTTATTTTGTTTTAGAATTTTTTTATTTTTTTTAATTTCATCCCTTAGAATTTTTATGATTTGGAATTTTACCTTGTTATTTTTTAGGGTTTTTTTTATGGGATTAGTTTCGGGCTCATGACTAGGGTCATGAGTTTTAAAGGTTAACACGGACTAATTTTGGTATGTTTTTTAGGTCATTTTTTTTAATTTTTTTTTAATTTCATCCTTCAACATTTGATTTATTAAGAATTTTGTTTTCTTGTTTTTTTTTTCCAATTTCCTTTCTATGGGGGGTTATCACAATCTTATGTCCATGGTCACGGGGTTAATGAGTTAACTTGGGTTGACTCATCTGTTTTTTTTTAATTGTTTTTTTAATTTTTTTTCCAGTTCTGCCCTTCAACATTTAGTTGTTTGATATTTGAGTTTTGATAGCTTTATTTAGTTTGCTTTTAACAAGGTTATCTTAGTATCATGACCAGGCTACATATTTGGCATGCTAATTCAAATGGGCTTGAGTTAGGCTTTCTTGCCTTTCTTATGTTCTTCATTTTTTTTTCCAGTTTATTTATTGATGTTAGATTTTTTTTATTCATATGATTTGAATTAATCAAACTTATTAAATATAATTGAGTCAATCACCTGTTTTTTAGAAATGCTTGCGTCACTTTAGCATCATTTTTTTACGCTGGAAAAAATTTAGGTCAGCCTGTGGTGTAGCGTGTATTAGTGTACATGCCTAGTAGCCAATCAGTTGGTCACATGTAAAATTGATTTTATTCATGTAAATATATTTAATTTTTTTAATAAAGACTTATTTATCTTTAATATTCATAAAATATTTTATTAATAAATTTAGGGTAAATATAAAGTCATTGGAACAAAAATACTTTGCAAAGGAAATTATAAAGTTGTTATAATTTTGAAATTCCTATTATATGAAAACATTATTCCTAAAATGCTCATTGTTAATGCTTTATTAAGACTGAATATTAATTAGAGTTGTTAAAACTGATACATATTATGTTCTTTCTTTTATGAAAGGAAACAATTGTTCTTATAAGTTGAGATGTGAAGGATACCTAGAACTAATATATAGGTGCTTATCAAATGACATTTACACTGAACTGATCCACATGAGAATTCTACATGGAGAGATCACTTGTTTCTATGGAAAGTCTCACGTGATGGTTGTGTAAGTGATCCTTAAACTTGAGATCACTAAATTATCTTATATAAAGAGTGTTATGTTTTGATCATACTACATGTTGTCCTAATTAAAGGTAACAAACATGAAGATATTGGGTATAACATGAACTATATGAATGTATTTAAGTAATAAAAAAAGAATTTATCACCTTAGGTGAATTAGAAAAAACATTTCATCTATTCTTAAATAGTATTGATTGTAAATCTTTGCGCAAGGTGAAATGAAATTTAAAAAAGAGAGTTTCAAATCTTATTCCAATAATTAATTAAGAACAAACATGATTTGACATAGTAAACACAATTACACTAAGAAACTGATAACTGAAAAGTTAAGTCAAACCACTTGTCACTTTCCTACTGTTTAGAAGATCATAATAGGTTGCTAGACATTGTAATTGATCTTCAAATATAAATCAATCAAATGTTAAATTGATAATAAGTTAACTTGTTTAATTTATTTAATCCTTTTTTATTTAGGATTATAATTAATATCTGGGTTAACTTATTAGGAAACCTGATGAGTCATACACATAAAAATCATTAGTAAGAAATTAAAATGGGATGATTAATCAAATTTGACTTGATTATAAATTAGTTTTAAAAATTCAAGACTAGAGTGTAATTAATACAAGGGATTACAATTTTAGACCTAGAAAAAACAAGTAAGGACTTGATTGAATAAATTTCTAAAATTATACTGAAATAATATGTGATATTTTTCAGGAGGCAAATTGATATTTTATCATTTACAAGGTATTTAGGTTTTCCTATATATATATATATATATATATATATAATATTATGCCTATTATTTTCTGTACTCTTAAGCAAAGAGAAAAACTATGTAAATTACAAAACGCATGAAAAACATAAAAAATAGAGCTAACACTAAAAACATAGCAATCTCTCTCTTTTAAAAGAGTTTATGAGATTTCTTATTGGTGGTTCAAGTAGATTACTGTTAGAAGCCGAATACTTGGATGACTTATAATTTGCGACAACTCAGCCTTAAAACAATTATTCTTATGTTACTACCTCTATCATATACCAAGCTAATATCTATAGTACCTCTAAGATAATAGAGTATTCATTTCATAGTCTGTTAATGAACTTTACTAGGATTTCCTATAAACTTTCTAACAACATGTAAAATGTCTAGATGAGTGTAAACCATCATAACATACATAATGCTTCCAATTGCACCTGATATGTGCTCCTTCTCCTCATCGGTTTCTGGTTATAAACCTAAAGATAAATTAAAATGGGATGCCAGTGGAGTACTCTCTGGCTTGCAATGTTGCATATTAAAATGCTTAAGTACCTTTTCAAAATACTTCATTTGTGATAAGTATAACTTGCCAATGCTTTTATCTTTGTGTATTTTTTTACCTAAAATATTCTTAATTGTACCCAGATCTTTCATTTCAAACTCACCACTCAACTGATTCTTCAAATATTGATCTTAGACACATTCTTAGAGGAAATCAATATGTCATCAACATACAATAATAAGTACATAAATGAACCATTTAAGAGCTTCCTGAATACACTCAACTATCATAATCACTCCTAAAGTAACCATATCCAAGCATGAAATTATCAAAGCTTTTATTCCACTACATTGGTGATTGCTTCAAGCCATACAATGGCTTTTTTAATAAGCATACATGGTCTTATTTAACTTGAGTAATAAAACCCTTTAGTTGATGTATATAAATACTCTTCTCCAACTCATCATATAGAAAAATTATTTTGACATCCAACTGCTCAAGCTTTAAGTCAAACAAAGCAAATACCTGGATGGAACTATCCTTCATAATTAGAGAGAACATTTTGTTAAAGTCAACACCTTCTCTTTGTGTAAAACATTTAGCAACTAAACATGTTTTAAACTTTTCATCCTCAACCCTTGGGATTCTATCTTTCCTTTTGTAAACCAATTTACACTCAATAATATTCTGGTTATTATAAAGAGACTCAATCTTCTCATTCATAACAAATATCCACTAAGAAGATTCTTTCCAAGAAACTACCTCTTTATAAGAACAAAACTTATGATCATTAAGATTCTTTATAACATTCAAGGAAAAATCAACTAAATTAGCATAACCGTACTTAATCGGTGTTTTTATCTGAATTTTTTGTCTTTCTGTAGCAATACTGTAAGATAAGTTTTTAGGTGCATTTTTAATAACAATATCCTATTCCACTTCCTTAACTGAAGCATTTTCTTGCATTGTCTCTGAAGCTCTAACCTTAAGCTCTACTTGTTTACAATCACCTTGGTTTATCTCAACATCAATGCTAGCTAATTCATTTTCCTTGTAAAACATAGCAGACCCATCAAAGGTCAAATCCCTACTAGTAATAAACTTAGATGACTTGGGATCAATACATCATAACATATATCCCTTTACCCCAAATGCATAGCCTAGGAATATGAATTTTCATGCCCTTAACCCAAGTTTATCTTTCTTAACATAAGCATAAGTAAGATAACCAAATATTTATAGTATAGAGTAATTAACAGGAGAAGTAGATCATACCTCATATAGAGTCTTCAACTCTAAAATTACTGATGAAGATTTATTCACCATCTAATAAGTTATGCCAATTACTTTAACGTAAAAGCCATTGACAATCTAGCTTGTGAAAGCATACAACATGCTATTTTCAAGAGTGTTCTAGTCATATATTCTATAATATTATTTTGTGGTGGTGTGTTCCTAAGAGTGTGATGTCTAGTAATTTTTTTTATTCTTGCAAAACTCATCAAACTCACCTGAGTAAAATTCCAAACCATTATCAATTCTTAAAAGCTTGACCAGTCTACTTCTTAATCAAGGTTTTTTTTATTACTTGAAAGTAACAAACATATCACTCTTTCTATTTAGAAAATACTCTCAAACCTTCATAGAGTAGTTATCAGTAAATGTAAACAAATATTGTGCTCCACCTTTTGATATAACAAGAGAAAAACCCCAAATGTCAGAATAAACATAACTAATAGTACCCTTGATATGATAAATAGTCGTACTAATCTCACCCTACACTGTTTACTATAAATACAATGCTCTCATAACTTGAATTTATCTATTTTATATCCACATAACAAATCTTATTTGCTTAACTCTATCATTCTTCTCTCACTTATATGTCCTAGTCATCATAACCAAATAAAAACATTATCTGAATCAACCATAAATGATACGCTAGCTAAATCAATAATTATTAAACCTTGAAGATGGTAAAAATTATTACCCAACTTTTCTTTTATCACGACAAGAGCACCTTTACAAAACCTCTAAAACTCCACCTCTAGCAGAATAAACATAAATTTGAAAATCAATAAAACTCAAAGAAATTAATTTTTTTCATCTCTAGAACATGTTGAATCTCTTGTGTCCTAACAATATTATCATATATTCTAATTCGAATTATACCTACACCAATAACAAAAAGTCCTTTATGTTGTCTCCTAATAAAATAATAGTATTACCAACTTTAAAAGTGTCATATCAACTTCTATTAGGAAAATTATAAAATGTGCAAGCCGAAACAAAAACCCACCCATCACTTGAGTTACCAACAGACATAACTAGAACACTTTCAGCATCGTAAAGAACCTCCTTCACTAGCAATATTTGAAACATCAAATGGTTTTTCATTCTTTCCTTTATCTTTTTACTTAATACAATTCTTCTTAAAATGCTTTATTTTATGACATTTAAAGCATTTAATTTTTCTAGACTGTAATTTTGATTTAGATATGCCTTCACTACCTGAATTATTACTATTGTTATTATTATTTGTTACCCCTCACAATCAAGCCCTTTGCATGATCATCATTATAACTTCATGACACTAGTTTTTTCAACTCCCTAAAGTTTAAAGAAGTTTTGACATCTTCCGAACTAATACTAGTGTTTCCTTACAACAAAGCATCAATATAATGATCATAAGATGGAGTTAACAAACACAATAAAATCAAAACTTGGTCATAATCTTCAACCTTAACATCAAAATTTCATAAATCTAAAATTACTATATTGAATTTATCAAGATGATATTTAATGAGCATACCTTCTTTCATCTTGAAAGTATACAATTGATGTTTCAAATACAATCAGTTCATCAAGGATTTGTTCATATAAAGAGTTTCTAACTTTATCCACAATCCAATAATTGTAGTCTCCTCAATAACCTTTCTCATAACCTCATTAGACAAACACAACTAAACTGCACTAAGTGTTTGTTTTATGATATATTTTTAATCCTTATCATCCATTCTCTTAGGAAAACAATCTATACCTTTCAATATCTTAAATAAACCTTGTTAAACTAATAAGTCGTGCATCTTAATACGCCACAGATTGAAGTCATTCATACCATTAAATTTCTCTACATCAAACTTCATCGCCGATATTACTTTTATTCACGAAAGCCAATTGATAACAAGGCAAATATGATACTCATTTATTATAGAAACAACCCTAGAATTTCAAACCAATTAGCAAATGGAAAAATATAAAATAACAAGCACAATCAATCACATAAGAGTACACAAGAAATTTATGTGGTTCAACAACTTAGGCCTACTCCATTGACAAGATGATTAGGAAAATTCATAATGAGAAAGTAGAAGATTACAAGGTGTTTTTTAAAATTACTGTCTCACCTAAAATCTCAAATTAACCTAAAACTCATATTTTCTCTTTTCTCTATAGCTATTAAAGTATAGAGAATGAAGATGTTTAGAAACAAGCCTTAACCCTAAAATATAATAACTTTAGGCTTTTTTATAAGAACTAAGTACATGAATATTTATTTTCTTACTTGAATCCATAATCTAAGACAAACCCAACGTACAATTTTTGGCAAGATCGAATTGAAAAAGGAGAAAGATAAAACGGGTGTAGGATTCATTTGAACCCTAAGCCTTGACTGAGTGTGAGCAAGGATGCAAAGATCCATTATAGATGTGCATAAAATTAGAACCGACTCAAGTCTATAAAATATTTTTCTTCCAAATTTGGCTTGAAATCCCATTAATAATAAAAGTGAGTGTCAAGCCCTACAAAATCAGCAAACAACAAGGGCTTAATACCCACTGCAATATAAGCAAGAACATGGACTCCAAGAGAAACATCATGCGCCATATTAACAAAGGTAGTATGCGCTTCTATTACACTCCCTTAACGTGTGCCTGATCATAACCTGCCAATCACCATCCAACAATCTTTAAATGTCCAACAAAATAAGATCACTTAAAAGAGAAAAACCTATTAAAAGGTATATTAACTTTCCAAAATTATAAGGAATATCTAAAAAAATATTAAGATAAATCACTAGATCTCTTAAAGTAATTTAAGAGATTGATTGATTTATTATGTTTGATTTTTTTAATGTATCATCCATTATAAATATAGATTATTTGTTATCTTTTCAACAAGAACAAACCAACATTTTTACAATATATAGTTCTTTGTGGCTCTGTGTTCGTGAAGTAGGCCACCATATCTAAATCACGTTAATTTTTCATTTTTTTTTTCAATTTTCACTAATTAAATTTTCAGATGATATCAATGTTACTTTGATTTTTTGGGTTAATAACTTCCATCATTATCGACTTTCAATATTTATCAAACAACCACATTTCTATATTAATATTTGGCCATAAGTTATTTTCAATCAAGTTTTAGCTAACTTCGAGCTCAGTATAATTTTCCAGCAAAATTTATGATGGCTTTTAACATCCACTTAGCTTACATTATTTTTTAAGCCAAATTTCTTATGGTCTTAGGCTTTTGTTTTTTCCAACTTTATTTTCATTGGTTATCAATATCTATTCAGCTTTTGGAGAATTTTATGACAAACTTGTATCCATCTATAATATCATTATTTGCAAGATAATCACTTTTTTTTTTAAGTATATGACGTTGTAGTGATCGTCCTCCTAGATTAGTATAGGAATGTGTGGAAAGAACAATGAATTCCTATCTTTTTATGGTTTAAAAAGGATTTAAGTCGCTACCTAATATTTTGATCACTAGAAACCCTAACTGATCTTTAGAGAGAGAACTAATTGTATATTGAGAGGATAATATCACCCCAATACACCTTACCTAAGATAATTTGCATTGCTAATTTGTCTAATTATTACTAAGATTCTGTTGTGTTTTTCTAACAATTAGTATGTCTATTGATGGTTAAAATGAGTCCACTCTAATAAGGATGACCATGATTTTATGGGTCAAGCCTGGTTATTTTAAAACCAAAATTTTTTTTTGTATTTTTTTAATATTAGAAATATGTCTTATTTAAAAGTTTATATTTTTTAATATTAAAAATGAACAAATTTTTTTTTTTTTGTGTTTTTAAAATTTAGGCTAAGCTCTCGTGACTTTAATAAACTTGCTATTAAATTCATGATGCATGCATAATAAAAATTATTTTTTTAATATTTTCTGGTATTTTTAAAGAATGCTAAATCATGCAGTGTATTTCTTTTTTTTTTTCCTTTCATATTTGTTTTGTATTATATTTTTTGATTTAGAATGCTTATATGATTTTTTTTTTGAGAAACATAGTGACATGCACAATCTGAAATGGATATTTTTATGAAATATTATTTTCTACTTTGTTATTTTTTTAATAAAAGAAAAGATTGAAAATAAAATAATAAACTAACGTAAATGAAAAATGCAAAGAAAGTGTTTACACGTAAAAAAATAAAACATGGATGCAAACAAAGTCTAAGGTTCAAGCTCATCACAAAAACAGAGCCTACTTGGATAAAGACCACATCCCAGCCCACAAACACATTAATTGTAAAGGAAGAGAAAGGCTTATACCTATGACCAATCCACCAACCAAACATATAAAACCGTTCAAAGCTGATGCATCCAGAAAGCCTGATCCGAAGGCAGAAGCCAAGAAGGCTGCCAGGGCTGTGAAATCAGGGCCAACATTTTAGGGGGAGAAAAAGAAGAAGATCTGGGTAAGGTTATACTTCACCATCCCAGGACATTGAAGAAGGAGAAGAAACCCAAGTATCCACGCATCAGTGCAACACCTAGAAACAAGTTGGACCACTATTAGATTTTGAAGTATCCACTTACCAGTGATGACAGTTTGATCAAATTCGGAGTGGTTTGATCAGAGACACGAGAGTAAGAGCTTCCACGGGCTTTTCCAGCCTCGCGTTAGCAGCTGAGACAGCAGGCCTGTCATCCACTAAAAAAAATTCATGTATTTATGCCGTGCACTCCCGATGTATCACCAAGCAATTGTAGAAATTGCCCACAACAATTCATAGCTCACTATAAACGTTGTTGCAACTGGCAGCAAGGAGGTTATGCCCAGAAACCAAACTGTGTCTTTCGGTGGGATTTGTATCCCTTCTTAAACTTCCTTCCTCGGGTAACATCTCCATTTCCATCATCTCCTCTGTTTATTATTAGTTTGTTGTTGGGTCAGTTCCTTAAGTTTAGTTTGGAGGGGACTTTTTATGCATCAGCTTTGAACGGAGACATTGTAGCATCCACTTCTCAAACACCACTACACATTAGTTAATAGTTGCTGCAGCTTTGAACCAGGTTTTCTCCACTAGTAGCTACTAGACAGTCAAGAGGGTGAGAGAGGTTTGTTTTGGAGGTGGTTTTGGGGTCACTTTTGACTATAAATAATTGGAGAGATGGGTTACTATGAATGTCAGAGGTTGGAAGACGAGGGAGGCTAGTTCAAGTACGGTGGCAGCCATGAGTTGGTAGATAAAAAAGGAATGTTTGACCATTGATTACAACTTAGGAACAAAGCTTGTCCTGTTCCCAGCTTGCAAAAAAAGTTACTCGAAGATTATGGAAATTATGGCAATTACAGTACAAGTTTGTTGTGATTTTTTTTTTTTGAATTTTTGGGGCAAAGGAAGTTGATAGAAACGGTTGGAGTTGGATAGTAACATTATGGATATTATTTATTGATTTAGAGATGAGGGTGTAGAAGAGTTAAGATGAGCACAAGTAATATGTTTTTCATGATCCGTAATTAGGATGACTCATTGTGGTATTTTTTTTTGGAATTTTTAAAGATAAAACAATGATTGTGATGGTTGGATTTTATTAAGGAGAATGGATTTTATTAAGGAGAATCATTACAATATTTTAGGAAAATTTTGTAGCAAAAGGATAGAGGATCAATTCATTGAAAAATTACAACTCAAGCAACATTTTAAGGTTAAAATGAATAAGAAAATGAACAGGACGAACATGTCGTTTATGGTTTCTCTTTTAAAAATGAATTGACTTGTTGTCTACAATACCTTCTTCAATTTAATCCCTACTCTTTCAAGTTTTTTCAATTAAATTCTCAATTGAAGCTAATTCTAAGAATTTCTTCAATTTCACCCTTGCAAAGCTTCAATCAGATCCTCTAACTTTAACGTCTTTTCATTATGTTCCCTAGTCTTGGATATTTTTAATTTCATCCTCAATTGCCCTTTAAATTTCTAATTCATTTCAATTATACCCTTAATTGCACCAATTAGGCTCTTTAAAGTTCAATTGGTTCCCTAATATTCAAATCATTGCAAATTCACCCAAACTAGGCCTCCAACTTAATTTTCTTTCAATTAAGTCCTTAATTAAGTCAATTAAACTCATTAAAAGTTTAATTAAGCCTTTGATCTTAATGAACTCTTTCAATGTTTTGCTAAATTGACTTCCAAATTTAATTTTCTTTCAATTAAGTCCTTAATTAAGTTAATTAAACCCATTAAAAGTTTAATTAAAACCTTGAATTTAGTTAATTCTTCCAATATTAGTCAAATTGACATTCAAACTTAATTTTGCTTCAATTAAGTTCTTCTTTAACCTATCTCGCAAACAATATTCCAATATGACTTTCCATCTAGCATTTTGACATGTTTGCAACTCGAAAGATCATATATTTGTGACCTGAAAATATATTTGGATTTTGAATTTATGATTGCAAAAAAAAATATTTTTTAACATAAATGAATTTTGAGGAAACCAAAATCAGGGTATGATAGTTGACTATCTTTTTACAATACTTACGGTATAAAGTCTTGTAAGAGACTTTAGAAGATAAGTTTGTTAAGAGAAGAAAATGGTGTGAAAACCTTCCCTGGTCGAGAGAGAAATCCATTAGGGAGTTTTGATATAAAAAAATCAAGAGGTGGTTACCTTTGTAGATGTTTCAAAATTCAATTATTTTGAAAATCAAGACTTTTCTCTTTGTTTTTAAAATTTGATGTTGTTATTCGAGTGACCTACCCATTGTGTGAAAAATATCTAAGATTTTTCATGCATGGTTTGTATTCGGATAACCTGCTTATGGTTTGTGAAAAATATCTATGATTTTTCATAATGAAATGATTGATTTTGTTTTATTATGATTGATGGTGTCTTAGATTTTTCAAAGGAAATGCCTTACATTCTTTTTTGAGGTGGACCATTTTCTGATATTTTTTTTGGGATGTTTATGCTAGACTTCTTGTCATCAAATGAAGTTTTGCTAGAATTCTCTTTGTTGAAACCTTGCTAGGTTTTCAATCAATTGAAGCTTTGTTAGGTCTTTGTTTGCTGGAGTCTAGTTGAATTATCTCTTTGTTAAAATCTTGCTGGGTTTTTAATCATGTGAAGCCTTGTTGGGCTCAAAACCTTGTTGGATCCTCATTTGTTGGAATCTTGTTGAAATATTTAATCAAATGAAGCCTTGTTGGGCTCAGAACCTTGCTGGGTCTTCATTTACTGGAGTCTTGTTAGACCTTTTTTTTATTGTTAAAAGCTTGTTGAGTTTTCAATCAACTAGAGTCTTATTATGCGTAGAACCTTGGCGGGTCCTTTTTACCAGAGTCTCGTTAGACTCTTTTTTTGTTAAAACCTTGCTGGGTTTTTGATCAACTGGAGCCTTGTTAGGTCCTCGTTTGCTGGAGTTTTGCTGAACTCTTTTTTTGTGAAAACCTTACTGAGTTTTTAATCAATTGTAGCCTTGTTGAGTCGTTTAGTGGAGTCTTACTAGACTTTTTTTTATTAAAAGCTTGCTAGGTTTTAAATCAACTAGAGCCTTGCCGGGATTAGAACCTTGATAGGTCCTCATTTGATGGAGCCTTGTTGAACTTTTTTTTAATTAAAACCTTGTTGGGTTATTAATTAACTAGAGCCTTATTAGTTTCTCATTTGGTGGAGTTTTACTGGAATTTTTTTTATTAATTTTTTTATTAAAATCTTGCTGGGTGTTTAATCAACTAGAGCCTTGCTAGGCTCAGAACCTTGCTAGGTTTTTTTTTATTCTTATTGAAGTTTTGGATATTATGTCAAATCAATAGTATCTTTGACAACTCAAAATTTGTTGGATTTTTTTTAACTTCATTGAGGATTCTTTCTTATGTAAAGTTTTGTACAATACTTTAAATGTTATGCATGTATCAATAGTATTGTTCAATGTAATGGTTTGGACTTTTGTAGAAGACCATGATTTTGCCAAACCATGACTAGAAAATCCAATACATGTTATTATACATATAACTAAAATATGACCCAAGAGACATGTGATATAAGTATTTTCATATTTTTCTCATTTTTTATGTTTTTGGTTTCGTGATCTTTTAAACAATACGCCGAAACACTATTTTGAACAAACATAAAATTATTTCCAAAATCAAAAGGCAAATTTAGTTTTTTAGGATTATTTTGGCAAGGTTTTTTACAAAACTAGTTTGGTCTTAATGTGTTGAATAGAGCCATCAAATCAATTATGAGGTTAATTTTATGAGTTTAAAAAACATCACTACCAGAAAATGGGATAACACCAACGAAATTACCGACAGAAACTTTTCGTCGGTAAAAATTGCCGACGGAAATAATTCTGTCTCAAATTCTGTCAGAATTAGCCGATAGAAAAATTTTGTCGGCGATGCCGCCGGTATATACCGACGGAATTATTCCGTCGGTATATACCGGCGGCGTGAAATTTTTTTTGAAAATTGCAACGGTGGGATGACGTGGATTTTATTCAGACGAATTTACCGACGGAAATACCAAGGGATTCAAACCCGGACAGCCAAGCAGGGACGTGTCGCTACCACCGGCGAAATCAACGACGGATTTTGTTGCGATATCGCGGTCGCACAAATTAATTACCCTAGCTTCAAACACAACACACAAGATAGTATAGAGCAAGCAAGGGGTCAATCCTATGAGGAAGTTCAAGTCAGATTTTTATGCTAGATGATATGCAATTTGGAGGGGTTTGGACATTATCTAGGCTAAAGCAAAAGAAAAAAGAAAACTATCAAACGAAATTTAATAAAATCAGAAAATTATCAAGAGAACAAACCTTGGTCACAAGCACACATCCACCTACAGAAATCAGAACTGATCATAGAAACGAAACATCAATTTATATTCTGAATATTTATCTCTTCTTAACATTGGTTAGTTAACGGATCCGTCGTATAACTAACCCTAACCATTAAACAACCACAGTGTCCGCACTAGTAATTTAATTTAA
>Ga0325400_1002884_pt1 | contig 15291 bp, 10 predicted proteins | sample PopdelMetagenome_2_FD_205662 | JGI IMG/M metagenome (GOLD analysis project Ga0325400, IMG submission 205662) | Populus deltoides microbial communities from Bellville, Georgia, United States - Xylem-PdKOR-R1 | ecosystem: Host-associated > Plants > Phyllosphere > Stem > Wood/Secondary xylem... | reverse complement strand
AAAAAAAAAGTTATGATAGTAAAAGCAGGAAAAAAGAAGGAAATAATTAACATAATTTGGTTGAACTTCCATACCAAGTCACTGCGAATGAAGCTCCTAGCCTCTTGATATGCAGTATAAATTTTGTCAAAGACTGCTAATTTTTTCTCAACTGGGAGTGAATCTGCTGCAGGACCATGCAAATCCTTCTCCAATTCTTGTGCTGAAATGATCACCATAAAAGAAAAATAGTTTCAGGCTCTGTTAGAAGCATAAAGATAAATTGAGGGGGGAAATGGCCAACAAATTATGTCAGCCTCCTAATAAATATCACTAAATATGCAACATGAAGAACAAAGAGAATCATTTTCAGTAAGGGAATTGATGAAATCTAATTATGGAAACATAGATACCGATTTCTCAATGAAGTTTAGAAAAATTATAATCGTCAAAAGTAAAACAATGCATCTCACCCACAGAGAAAAAACCATTTCGCATATATTGCCATCACCTGCATTGAATCATACTTTTCCATTTAAAGATGCACATGAACAGAATTTATCAAGAATCAGTCCATGAAATTTGGAGAGGAGATTCATAAAAAAGAATCTGGAGAAATAGCATAATGACCATCCATGTAATTGTTCAAGAACTGCTGAACGAGAAGATTTCATACCAGGCATGGATGTTTACTAAATAAGCAAACCCAGCAGGTGATTACACACCTACAAGTATAGTACTCCATAATAATATTCCCACCTAAATCTTCACTCAAAGAAATCAAATGCCAACCTTTTAAAATGGAAACCCGAGTTTTTGCATTCGAAATTGGAAATCTGTGACCAAGCCAGTGAAACTCTGTCAGCGATGCAGCCTGTTGAGATCTCGCTTCAGCCATTGCAGCCTACAAAACAAGGCAGAATATTCTTAAATGCAAGAATGAAAATGACAAAATAAACAACCATAATATATTCCTCAAATCAAACTACAGAATAGACAAAAGACGAGTTTACAAATTCAATAACCAGTGGCTAACATGATGCCCTAGACAGAATTCAATGCAGAGAGAATCACTCGCATGTATAAAAAAGGCTAGAGTGGAACTGGTCTAACATGAACATTCTGCTTACACTGCTTCAAGTGCGCAAAATCATTTTTATAATCAGAAAGAAAGCTTCATCAACTATGACACTGTTATTGCCAGAATTTAATTTTTCAAATGATAAGGCAACAGAATAAAAACAGGCAATTACTGAAGATACTGAAAGTAGGAGACACGAAAAGAAGCAGGTCATGCTCAAATTCTGATAAAAGACCATACTCACCTCCAATTTTGCTTTGAAAAGGTCTAGGGCAGGACCTTCCATCTCACCAATTTGCAAGAGTTCAGAAGTTTTCAGATTTGACTCGCCGATTTTGTGTCGGCAGTATCTAACACTAGGTTCCAGCTCCTCAACACGCTCACGGCACAAAACTTGATTCTCTAAGTCTCCATATTTCCCAAGTTCCTCATATACAGCTCTACACAACATATCAAGCTAGTCAAACACAATATTCAGTAATACAGGCCAAAAACTTATTTATCAAGTACTAAATAAATCTTTTTATACTTGGAATTATTTGATGAGAGGATTTTGGTCTGAGAAAGTGATACTCGAAATCAAAATGTTGGCCTTCTTTGAGAGCGTCAATGTTTTAAGGGGACAGTGTAATTATTGCATCAACAATTACAAATTTAATAGTGATGTTTCAAATATTAACCCTGTTGCTTTACTTTGATATAAAAAAAAAGTATGATGGACAATTTAGCAAACTGATGTAAACTTAATGTTAACTATTTGAAGTGGATAATCACTATGGGATAGATGAAAGCAAAGAGTAAGGACATGGCATAATGGAGAGAGTAAAATTCTCAGGCTAATAAACTCAAGTACATAGAATTGTTTCTTTGGAAAATAGCCACCATACACAAAACCACATCCCTTCAAGTAACAGCTCAGGAAGTACATGGGCAGGCAAATGGCCCCTTTTTCAAAAAGCTTGTTGACAAAGAGAAACACTGTTCCAAAGTAGAAGCAGTAGCGGTAATGATCAAATATAATAGAGACAAGAGTAACCTGGCACTGATGAAATTCTTCAATGCAGTGTCCCAATTCTGATCTTGTTCAAACAACAAAAGCCCATTCATGCATGATGCGTAGGCCTATAAAATGGACATAAAAAAAGCATTGTTAATTGAGAATGAATGAGCTATCTCAACATGAACTAAACTATAGGAATGCTCCTCAACATGCAGTACATATTGAGCAGCTATTAGCAAAACACAGAATCCAAAATAACTTGGTGCTGTTAAGTGATAAAAAAAAAGATCAAAACATCGAAAGGTAAAAAATATGATAGATGACAGAACATACATATAGACTCCAGTTTTGCACTTGTGGTTACGTGCATGCTTTTGCATTCTCTCTAAAAAAGATGTTCTTAAGACAGAACTGGAGAGCAATTGCTGTGGTCATGCTCACCACCGCTAAAAAAAAATCTTGATGGGGAAGTTCATCCTATTCTATTTGCAGGAATTATCCACAGAAATTCTTGCTGATGCAATCATTATACTAGACACAATTTGCACAAACTTTTCTTTGAATAATCATAAGGAGATACCAAAGCAATATGACTTGAGAGAACTAAAAACATGGACACACCTCCGCTTCTAAAGATGTTCTGGAATCTCCCTTGGCAGCGCATAATCTTGAGAATAAATCAGCCCATTTCACTGCCTTCCTCAGTCTCCCAATCAAATAAATACGTTGCTTAGCATTTGGGCCATCTAGAAGCTGTCGTTTTTCCATGGCATGGCTCCATGCTCTCTCCGCTGTATAAAGAACCAGATGCAGATACCTATTCTTCTTCAAACAAGAAACATTATAATCTTCATAGACAGTGAAACATTATAATCTTCATTGATTTAATCTGTCATGGATATCATATTTGTTTCAAAATATCCAGTTCTTACTTCTAAAGCAAAACGACCTAACGGATTTCAACTCATGAAAATACACAGCTATGAAAAATAATAACAAAGCTGACTGGTATGAACAAACATCACAAGCATATGGAGAAACAAGAAACAACAAGAAAATCAACCAAAAACAAAATTATACAAATTCTAAAACAAAAGGTGCACTAAACAAAAGCTGTAATCAACAAGGCATACCTCACTTCAGTAACAGTTGATTCATTCATAGCTCTACGCGTATATTTACCGCGACCATGAGTAAACTTCAATGATTTGTATAACCTCCTTAACCGCGCAGTACAATACCTCCTACACTTCCAACAAAATCCAACCATTTACACGTTCAAATCAAAATTCCTTAACTAACAACCAACAAAATCCAATAAACTAAAGTCACATACCGATAACGCGCATAATCCCCGTGCCTCAATCCATGCTGCATTTGCGCAGATTTCAGTAATTGCAACACTAATTAACAAAATACCTCAATTATCAAAATAATAAAATTAATAATTTCACTCAATTTAAGTATTCAGTTATTTTTTGTTTAAACTGAAATAAATAAAAAATGAGATTGCAAATTCATTCGATAATAATGACAACCATTGATTGAGTATCTCGGATTGATCTGATCAGAATTGTTCGGTTTTGGACCCTCGATTTCCATTGCGGCAACCTCGTTTTCTTTCACCATGATTCCTTCAAACAAACAAAAGAACAATAATCGAGGAAATAAAAAAGTAATTGGATCTGGTTATTAGAGATTGAATTTAAATAAAAAAGGAGTGCTGGTAGGGTGATGGAAGGGGGTTTTACGTGGTGGTGGTTGCGGCCCCGCCTGGTTTTTAGCGTGCGCACTGTTTTTTAAGCAGGAAAAAAAAGCAAAAAGCAAGAATAAACAAAAGGATAAGAAAAATTCAAGGACCAAAACGAAAACGAAAAGAAATAAAACAAGAAAATAATGAGACTGAAAAGGAGCTTTTATTAAGAGATGAAGGACTAAGAAAAATCAGTTACCCCTTTTCCCAAGCTAACTCACCCCACGCTGCATTACCAGTGCCTTATATTTCATTTCTCTGATTTCTGTCCCAAACCTAACTAGCGTTATGTAGCAGGTAAAGTCGTTCCTTTTCTGTTTTTAATCATGTTATTTGAATCAATATACTGATCTTCCATGAATTAATTTTTTGTAAGGACGGTGAGGATGCGTTTACACGTAGAGACGGTGGAAGATCTCCCAATGGGAGACGATGCCAGTGGTAGCAAAGCATTGGAGAATTGAAAAAATGAGTGATGAAACGCAAAATGGGTTTGATTTTAATAAACTCTTTATAAAAATAAATACATGCATCAAAACATTAATCGAGCAATGTAGCTCAACTGATAGGTCATAAGTTTGTTTTCTAAAATTTTTTAGTTTGAGTCTTGTAAATTCAAGAATTATTAGAGATTTACATGGTTATTAATTTTAAAATTAATAAAATTAATTGAAAAATACACAAATTAACTCGAATATCCATATTAATAAATAAAAAACAAACCAATCAACCTCCATTCTCAACAATGAGCTCTTGATTTTTTATTTTAATTTATCAACAAGAATGCCCAAGTTTGATCTCAAGCTCTCCATGTGAGATTCCAAAGCCTTTGATAAAATATGTAATTATGAAACCATCATCCATGAAATTGAGATACATACAAACAATAATTAAATAACATGTAAAAAACTTATTTAATTAAATTTTATATAAAAATTAAATTGTAAAATATAAAAGGATATAATCTAATATAAACAAAGTTTGAGCAATTCAAAATAAAAAATAACATGATTAGCAAAAGGAGTATGGAAGTCTTTTATTATTATTTTTCAATAAATTTTATATTTTATGTGCACCCTTGCATTATTTTTTTTATATAATTATTATTCAATAAATTTTATATGTATACGGGTTTTTATTATAATTTTCATGTGTTTTTCTATTACAAATTTATTTTTATAGAGAAGTTCATTAAATATAATTAAGTAAATTACTCGTGTTGTGATGTTAGATATCCTGATCTTTATTTTTTTGCTTAATGCATTATTTATGTACATTTTTTCAAATAATTTTTTGTTTATGTTTTAATTATATTGTGATTATTTTAAAATAATATTAGGTGTGTTTAATTTTTAGAGAGGTAGATATGATTCATCTGTGGTTTTTTCTTAATTTTATATAGACTAATTTTTTTATAAGATTTTTCATATGTGTAGTCTTACATTGTTTTTTAAAAAAATTATTGTTCAATAAATTTTATATGTTATGGCAGCCTTGTATTGTTATATATATATATATATATATATATATATGCAGAATCCGATGAAGGAAACTATTTAGTCAATGTTTGTTCTAGAAAGTTTAAAGGTTTTAGGTGCTTTTAGATTGCTTTTTCTTGGAGGAAAAAATTACTTTTGTAAGACGAGTATTTGAGATATATATCATACTCATTTTATATATCAAGTCCAGACACATAAATAAATATATAAAATATTTTTGTAAACACTTAACTAAGTTATTTAAGTATTTGCAGTAATAGGGGGTTGACAAGTATTTGTTACTCTTTATTTATTAATAGGTGCCAAAACTTTAGACATATGAAAAATCTTATAAAAAAGTCGACATTCAAAAAATAATAATTTAATCTATATATTAAAAAAAAAACCATAGATGAATCATACCTACCTCTCATTTTAAAATAATCAAAATCTAATTAAAACATAAACTAAAAATTTATTTGAACAAATATACACAAATAATGTATTATTTTTTTAACAAATAAAAATTTAAAAAATAATAAAAAACGCAGGCCTAGTGCTTGGCCCAATAAAGCACAGACTGGAACGCTAAACCCAAGCGTGAGCCTTTATTTTTTTAAAAATGTTTAACAGGACAAACGATGCGTCGTTCGTCTCAAATAGTTTAAAAAAACTGATGCATTACACAGGAAACCCGAAATCCGGTCATTGTGGTGGCTGGAAAAACGAGTCCTTTGTTTTTTCATCCAAAATCCTAATTTCATCTAATTTTTGATCTAAAACACTTAGTAAACACTTTAAAGACCTTGTTAAACCAATTTATGGCTGTAAAAAAGCCAACAAACTGCCTCAAAACTTGAAATCCACTTGAAATAATTTTTTTTTCCGAGCTTAGATATATTGTTTTAGGTGTTTTAAAGATAAAAAAAAAACATCTAAACATAACCCCCTTATCATATGAAACATTTTGATATAAAAATCAACCATTTTGGTGGTTAAAATCTTCCCCAACAAGCATTCTCTCTTTAGATCGAAATTCGATGCCTTCCTCACTCTCCTTCCAACAAAAAAGGACTAAAAAAAAGAAGAAGTTAGGTATCAAAATATACTGTCTTTAAATTAAAGGGACTGCTTACTTAATATCTAAAAAATTAGGGGATTAAAATGAATATTTCAATAAAACTTTCAACTCACCCCATGTTACCCAAGAGTCTTACTTCAGTTCCTTAGCTTTCAAAACAATTCTTCCTCGTAAAAAAAATATGTAATGGGAGCTAATTTGAGATTAAAAAGGTCAAATTGTATAAAAAAAAATACAAGGATCAAAGTGAAAAATATAAAAATACACTGCTGCAATCCGAATTATGAGAGTGCATAATGTTTTTTGCTACAGTAAAGGCTGATGCGTTCTAGTTTTTGTTCTAATTTTAATACGTATCCATCGAATCTCAAAACCCTAATTCTTGTAATCTCTCCTTATTACTCTCAGTTTCTTAAATATTTAATTTGATCAGAGTTTTGCAACAGGTAAAGACGTTCCTTTTCTGATTTTAATCAATGTTACTTGAATTATTATTATTCTACCAATCTCCCATGAATTAATTTTTTTTGTTTTTGTTTTTGAGGAGGGCGAGGATGTGTTTGCATGTTGAGACTGCGGAAAATCTCCCAATGGGGGACGAAGCCAGTGGTAGCAAAGCATTGGAGAGCCCAGTGAAGTTAGCACTTGAAGTTGATGCTAAAAAATCGAAAAAACGCAAAAGGAGAACTCATTGTAGTACAATGGTTGCTAATGATTGTCATATCACGAAACTGGAAAAATCTTATACTAGAGTTATGCTGTCTTTAACCAAGCCATCCTACCTTCTCGGACTTGGTTCCAACTTTATTCGACATGAAAATCGTATGAGATTGTTCCATCTTTTGCAAAAATTAGTCAGACAACACAATTGGACAGAAGCTGCTGGGGTGCTAAGTGTGTTTTTGAGAGCCACATGCAAAGATAAATCTCCTATCTTGAATCGCTTCAAGTATACCGTATGTTTCTGATGCCCACCACAGCCTTGCCCTGTATTTTTTTCTTTACTGCTGCGCTAAGTGTGTTGCCATAAATTGATATTATTTGAAATTTCAGATGTTCACATTTGGGGCATCTGCAATGATGCAACTTGAAGTTTTTTTCTATCATTCATTATTTGTGCTTCGAAGAGAAATGGAGAAATTGTCAAAACAACTGTTTTATCACATTCTATTTTGCTTGGTGATGAAACAATATGTTTTGTGAACTGGCTATTGGCAACGTGAGAGACTGAGTTTTTGATCATAGAATCTACAGGAGATCAAAGACCATTTAGTGGGTTACACAGAGACTTAAGACCAATGAATGACAAGATGTCGTATTTTTTCTTCTTTGGAACCATTGTGTTGCATCCTCAATTTAGCTTCAGCTGCGACGTGGCAGCAATCAGCTGAACTTTTTATCCATTGCTTAGGATTGGGTGCATATCTTGATCATTCTGATCTGTTGAGATTGTAAAGCATTCTTTATATCATATTGCTTGTAATGTATGTATGAAAAATTTCAATGATATCTAGGGCATTTATAATACAACCTTTTAACATACATGGTAGCATGTTTAGGTTTCGCTGGATCTTCTTAAGCATATAGAAGGTGATGATGTCAGTTTGTCAGCAATTTCTAGCATTTATGATACTTGGATGGCAAGGATTGGAACCAACTTATCAAATACAAGAAACAAGGATGGGCAAATGAAAGAGGTCTAGTTGAAAAGTTCTCTTTCTATTCTTACATATGCATTATTTGTTCAGCGCCCATGATATAGCTGGAGTACACCACTTTAACCCCTTTCTTTTTTCAGATTTTTGTGTGCACTAAAGTTGTTTTGTGCTGATCAAAGACTTTGATTGTTGAGCAGGATAGCTTTGTTGTTCGTTTGCAGTTCATCCTTTCCCGTGTTATGCAAGGAGATATTGAAGCTGAACGTCACAATGTCAAAATGTATGATTATCACTTTTTCATACTTAATAGCTGACTAGATAATGGGACTTGCAGCGTAATGCTATATGACCATAATGATATTTCAATGCTACATGTTGTGTTGTTTCATTGCTTTAAAATAAGAAATTATGTGCCCACGTCAGCAACTAGCATTAGGCACAAATACTACTTAACATAGAAAGGAAAAAAACCCACGATGCCCTTTGATCTACTTGTGGGTTTCATGTTCTTATGTTTTTACTGTTCGAGGTAGTGCAACCAAGATTTGTCATTATAGATTGATTTTCACTTTTTTTTTTTATCAATGTTGCATATTTTGAATTACACCTCCATCTAAAAGATTATTAACGTCTTGTTTTGCCCAAGTGATACGATAAGTAAGTTTTACACTGTCCATCTAACAGGAAAACTGTCATAAGAAGGAAAAACTTCTCTCCTTCACGATAGTTGGATTAAAACTCTTCACTTCTGATACATGAAACAATATTTTATTCAGTTTGTTTTAGATTTTGTAGATTCCTAAATTCTTCAAACATGTTTCTGTTTTTTTGTATAGTAAATTGTACACCCTGGATGCTCTTCATTAACACTCTTCTTATATAGATGTGATAATATTAAGTTATAGATCAAGAATTTGAGATTCAGGTTATATGTAATTTCCAAAAGCTTTCTGATCATTTAACCTGCATCATTCTTTTTTTTTCCCAGCTTGATGGAAGAGCGTGGATACGAGAATCATCCATTTTTTAATATGATCCTGGGCTTGATATCTAGTCAGTTGTGGTATTCTAGTCTCCCGGAAGAAATGCAGTGGAAGGATACTTTCCAAATTCATTCCCCTACGCATTCAGACATGCCAGCCACTCCTTCACAACTAGAGATGTCAGCTATGAGATTCAGCCATGAAGTTGGGGACTCAGAGCGGCACAATGCAATTTGTAATGAAGAAAGTGGCGCTTCCTTTCATTGTGATTCAGAGACTTCTGTCATGAAAGATAAAGAAATATCTGTGGAGGTTGATGGTAGCTTTAACAGAGAAGCGTTACCTGTGGAGGTTGCTAAACTGCACAAAGAAAATCTCCAAAAAGACTTTCAACCACAAGGCTTTTATGTGAACTCTGCTGAAAGTGATGCCTCCTTTGATAATAATGGTGGTCACATGCACTTTGTCCCTAATCCGACTGCCTTTGGTGAGTTCCAGATCCCATTTTTTTGTTTATTCTTGTTGCTTTTTCTAATGCACTGATAGGACAGCCTCATTGAAAAAGGAAAAAAAGGAACAGAAAAAAAATCAGAATGGAAACATTTAGGACAATTTAGTGAGAAAGGAAGCTCCTTCAAAGGCCTGTGCTGAAGATCAAATCAAACCCAGAAATGTTATTCTGCCTAGTTGCGATAACAACACACCTCCATGAGGTCCCATAATTCTTCCTACCCAAGTGGCGTAGCAATACTATATCTTTCACTCCATCAGGGAACACCCTAGAATCACATTTAGTGATGATAAGTTTATGCTGCATATCCCAGGCTGCTGTGGCAACTGAAGTACATTTATATTTTTACTTAATCTGGGAGGGGCCTTTGCATTATGTAGAGAATCATGCATGCATGTTATGTATGCTTTGATGGATACGTAAATGAGGCCCAAATAAGAAGGTATAGAGAAGTTGGGGAAAAATCAATTTCCTGAATTTAACTATCTATAGAACGTAATTGCTTTTGGGTTACTCCATGAAAAATCATCCTTGCTCATGCACCAACATGAAATTATCTATATTTAGATGTAGTTCTAGTAATTAACTCGATTGCTACTACACATTTTAAATGCCAAAAGTTGTCATTCTCAATAAAAATTGAACTAGTCATCAATTAATATGACATGCTTTTAAATTCTAATGATGGCACAAAGGAATTCTTTATGGATATAATTTCATTAATTATAGTGTCTTTTAATAGTCATAGCATCTTCTTGCTGGTGAATTGCTAATAAGCTGATGAAGACTAGCGTGTTTTGTTTTAGTGAATATCAAGGGGGATGATTACTGATTGAATTCTGAAATAGTTTTGACACTGCTAGTTGCTGACAAAGTCAAATTGCAAGGTAGAGAGGTAGAAAAGAGGGCACACAATTGTTTTCTGCTATGTTTGTTTCAATAGATAAATCAATTGTAAACCTGGAGAAAACCTCCTTAACATTTCCAAAGCCACAGGATAATTTTAATTCATGATGATGCTGTCTGTGCCGGCAGTGTAGCTAGTTGGAAGTGGTAGTTGCAAATTATTTCTGATTTTTTTGAAGATGCAAATAATTTTACATCTATAAAATTGTTAAGCTATGAAAGATAAAACATAATCTAAGCAACTTTATCTGTTGAAATTCTCAGTTGCTAGTGTAGTTATGTTACAGCCAGTAGGGATGTGATTCTGAAATCTTGATCCCAAAACATTCAATAAAGGATTCAAAACCATGTACTTCTGTTATGTGAAGTTCATTAGTTGTTGCATCGTTACAGTATTAGATCCCCCTTGTTGAAATGCTTAAATTTCACTGGTAGGAGCTAAAGATTATGACATGATTCTGTGATGATGATTATTGTTATTTTTCAGTACATGGAAAAATTTGACACATGCAAGCACATGCCTAAATATGCATACTAAATGTTTTATTTGTCTTGCCAAAGAGAACTCAGGTTCATGGCTGTTACCATTGCGAACTGGGAATTGGGACTTGGATCAGATAGTTCGTGATGAGGAATATAGGAATGCAGTGAAGTATTTGCAAGAAGCCGTACACTCCACTCCTCCAGTACCAGCAGCCTTGCTTCCTTTGGTACAGGTAAAGGGAACATAAATGATGACTTACATCTTGTAAACATTGTTAAAATATTATTGCAAGAATTTAAACTTTTCTGTATAGGACACAGCATTCACTCTTGCCATTAAGGAAATGTACTTGCCGCATTCAGTTATTCTATAGTGTTGTTTCTAAGAGAAATAGTTTGATCACAGTAGCTTTTTCCCTTGGGGAAAGTATGTGAGTTTAAGACTGCCTGTGTAATATTTTCCCATTTTGCACCATTACGTAGACTAGTGACAGATAATGTTTTTACAACCTTGGGAGTAGCATACAGGATACCTATACTGTAGTTGATTGTTGACAGGGAACCACAAAATAGTATATTGCCTCCCTAGAGACCAGAACTAAGCTGGTGTACCTTTTCAATTTGACGCAACCTTTAGTCCTGGAGACCAGAGTGAGGATATGGAATTTACAACTACACAAGACAAATAACTGTACGCGTTTGCTTGTATTTCTTCACTTCAATGCTTCCCCCTTTCCAAGAGGTGAGGCTCTGGAGGCCCGCGGCATGTACATCATTCTAGCATGTCTCCATGTATTATGAAATAAACAAGAACTACAATCTATGAACCACCTTCCTTGTCCTTCCTCGTGATGAAGTTGGCACAACATTGTTATGTTTAAGAGTGCTGGAGATTATATCTTTTCAACAGTTTATCCAAGGCACCAGCATGTGAGACATTACAATATGGGGCTCTACTGTTATGCAGAACAAACCTGTCCTTGATCTAATTATTGAAACACTCTTTTTTAGATCGAGGCAGGTTGACCATGTGATATAGAAGATTTGGCCAACAGATGTTTCATTCTTGAGCTCCTCCAATGCTATGAAATTCCTTATATTCTTAACATGTATGTGTTGTGCGGTTTTGGTAATTTGTAAGATGATTTTGTCTGTCGCTGATCATCGCTGACTTGATCATGTTATCCTCATGACAAAGTAGTGAGGATTTCATATTTTTTTTTTCAAATAATTGCAGTCATTAGTGTGTATGTAGAATTTATTGATTCAAATATCATTGGTGAATATCATTACTGTTTGAATCTTGATACCTAAACAATACAAATTTGCTTTTGCCAGTTATTGCTGATTGGATGCAAAGACAAAGAGGCCCTTGATGAAATTGAGAAGTTCTGTGCCAATTCAAGCGGAGCACTTCCTAAGAGGTACTGCTTTGCTGAGTTTTAAACTGCTTCTATCGGCAATGAAGCCTTTGGTGTAGATAATGTGTTACATATCCAAGAAAGTAATTATTTGCATCTGATTGACTTGGCAGAAGAACATCTGTAACCTTTGACAAGGAGGATACATTTTTGTTGTTGTGCTACTTCCTGTTTCTCTTTGGTTTTGTCTTTTATTACCAGTGTTGGTTGGTGTTTCCAATAGCTGGTTGTAGTGATGCACACATATGCGCACGCACACACACATGCATGCACATATTTAAGGAAATAGAAGTCCATTAAAAGAGGGTCTAATACCTGTTAGCGTGTATCTAAATTTTCACGCAGCTACACTTGTCTTTGAGCTGTATCCTTTACTCAATCATGTTCTCCTAATCTTGTTCATGATGAAATAAAATATGTACTTTGTGCAGAATGAAGGCTAATATTTTGGAGCACATTGATCCTAATAATAGTGTCGTTCTTGCAACTTGTTATGAGGACACCTTAAAGAGTGATCCTAAATGCAGCCAGTCATTGGCAAGGCTTATCAGCCTGCATCAGAAAGGTACTCTACGTTCTAAATAACTAAGTTACCACTGTATGCATCAGGCAAGGTTTTCTAGTTTTCTGGACATGAACTTGTTCCTGAATAACCAGCTGCAGGGTATTGTTTATTTACCTTTTGCAGTATTGGAAACTTTTGCGCTTTTGTATCTCAAAGATCCATCTTTTTAAATTTGTATCCATCTTCTTAGATTTGTTCACAGTTGCTAATGTACAATGTGGCTGGAACAGTTTTTCTCGCTTGCGATATCCTTCACTTGCCTTCTTTTTTGCAACTGTGATTTAAAACCATTGTTTGGTTAGGGGAATGAAAGTTAACTTTAGTGCACTTTTATCACCACGTGAGATGTGGGTATGGAAAAGGAAAATTCAGATTTTTTCTTCTTCTAGTTGCCACCACAATTACTGCCATCATGATCACCTACCAACACCATGGGTTTCTGAGTTCTCAGTATGTGCTTATTGGGATGTGGTGTGTGTTTCGGGTAAATGTTCTCAATGTATAAAACGATCTGGTTAGCCTGTTTTCCCTTCTCTAATTGCTTTCTTTTGATATATTGCAGGGGATTATAGCCCTCAATCCCTGTTGGAAATGATAGCCTTGCATTTAGATGCTGTCTTTGTGGAATATGATACTTGGAGAGAGTTTGCTTTGTGCTTTTTTAAAGTCTCTCTGAGTGAAGAGGATGAGATGTCAGTTTGTCAGCATGGAAATGAAGGTGAAAAAAGGCAATCCTATTCTGTTTGTTATAATGGAATCCCTAAAATGTTTACCCAGGGGAAGTCAGTAGGACTTTGGAGGTCTCGCTGCAGATGGTGGTCAACTCGTCATTTCAGCAAGAGCATCCTTGCATCAGAAATTGGTGCCGGTACCTATCTTTCGTCTCTATAAGCTGACACATATATTAAGTGATCTTGATCACTCTATCCTTAAATTGCATATCTTTGAACTCCTTATACTGGTTCCACAACCGACCTGTGAGCAAGGGACATGTTTCCCAGCGAGATTTATTTTTCCGACCTCTCTAATCATCTCTGTGAGACTATGATCCACATGCCAATTAATGCACTCATTATATTTTGAAATTACTGGAGCATGATAGAATATGACAATAATAGAATGTTGGTCTATCTAGTTAACATGATTGAATAGGGTTTTGTCAAGCTGTCTTTGTAAGGCCGCGACCTAAAACTAAATCTACATGACGCCTTTATGGTTTTTTTGCAACAGGTGATTGGCAGCTCCTAACTTACAAGGCAGCATGTGCGTCCCACATGTATGGACAGGACTTCGGGTATGTTGCGAAGGCATATACTTGCATACAAAAGGAAAATAACAGGGACTTGTCAATGTTTTTGCGACAGCACATGCAGAATTCCCTCGGACTCTATTCACAGCTCCAAAGAGGGAATAACTAATGTATGTATTTCCCATCAGCCAAGGAAAAAAAAATTAAAATAATATTTTGTTTTCATTTTTGTGCAATAGAAATTGCAATTTTTTTCCCAGGTGGTGAATATTTGTCAACATTTCATTGCATGAATTCTTAAAAGATTTCTGCATACAAACGCGTCATTATTTTTTCCTCCACTGAGTAATGGGTTTAATAAAAGCTCTTGTAACAATGTAAATTCCAATTTGGATGTGGAAATGTTATATTTCAATTTAATTTACAGTGAAATGAAATGGTTTCTTCTTAGCAGCAATATATTACAATTACATTACACTACAAAATATACTAAAAGGGCTCAGTGCCCTTGTTACTGTTTACATAGACACAAAACACTGTGGTTTGGGGTAGTGTAATGGCAGCCCAGCCCAGACCATGACACAGAGAGTTGCAAGGGCAGCAGAGAAGGGATGGGGTTGTCTTTTTTGCTGGGATGCATTTGACATTGAAGGGTTGGTTTAGGAGAAAATGATCAGCACAAGTTTTGGTGAGGCTGCAGGCTATGGGGAGTAGGCATCTGGCGCTGGCACTGCCCATGCAAGAACATCTAGTGCTTAGGCTGCCCGACCCCTACGCGGGGCAGATCGAGCGCCACATGATGCATGGGTGACCCTGCACTTGCGTGGGGTAAATCCGAGCGCCACCTGGTGCTTGGGCGACTCCACTGCGCGGGGTAGACCCCAAATAGTGTTAATATTACAAATAATATTATTTGTGTTATAATTATTTTTATTATGATTAAGAGTATTAATATTACAAATAGTATTATTTTTATTTTTTCTATGATTAAAAGTATTAATATTAAAAATATTATTATTTGTGTTATAATTATTTTTATTTTTATTATAATTAAAAATCTGGGCGCGTCCACGCACACATCCAAGTTGGGCCTGGACGCGTCCACGCCCAACCCCAAGGTAGGCGTAGGCATGGGCTTGTCCT
>Ga0325400_1002879_pt1 | contig 15307 bp, 17 predicted proteins | sample PopdelMetagenome_2_FD_205662 | JGI IMG/M metagenome (GOLD analysis project Ga0325400, IMG submission 205662) | Populus deltoides microbial communities from Bellville, Georgia, United States - Xylem-PdKOR-R1 | ecosystem: Host-associated > Plants > Phyllosphere > Stem > Wood/Secondary xylem... | reverse complement strand
TCGCTTTCGGCGGGGTCGCGCCCAAGCCGTGGCGTGCGCGCCGCGCGGAGGCGCAGCTGATCGGCGGGCCGGCGACCGCCGAGGCGTATCGCACCGCCGCACTGGTCGAGTTCGCCGACGCGCGGCCCCTGCGCGACAACGGGTTCAAGCCCGAACTCGCCGCCCGAACGGTGGCGGCGGTGCTGACCGAGCTGGCGGGAGACGGCGCATGAGCATCCTCGGCGATGCCAAGGCGGCGGTACAAGGCGCGGTGCAGGGCGCGATGCAGAAGGCGATCGAGCTGGCGCCCGACGCCTGGATCCCCGGCGGCAAGCCCGACCCGCTGATCCGCGAGCGGCACGGCCATGTCGGACGCGCGACCAGCCGCATCGACGGGCCGCTCAAGGTCAAGGGTGCGGCGCGCTTCGCCGCCGAGTTCGCGCCCGAGGGCATGGCCTATGCCGCGCTCGCCTTTTCGACGATCGCCAAGGGCCGGATCGCGGCGCTCGACCTCGACGACGCCCGCTCCGCACCGGGCGTGATCATGGTCATGACCCACCGCAACGCGCCCCGCATGGCACCGATGCCGCGCTTCATGTCCGCGGAAAAGGCGGCGGGCGGCGACGACCTGCCGGTCATGCAGGATGACCACATCCATTGGAACGGCCAGCCGATCGCGCTGGTGCTCGCGGAGACGCAGGAACAGGCGGATCATGCCGCAGCGCTGGTCGCCGTGACCTACGAGGCGGAGGAGGCGGTCACCTCGTTCGCCGCCGCCGAGGCGCGCGGGGTGGAGCCGGGCATGTTCCAGGGCGAGCCGCTGCGCGTGGCGATCGGGGATGCGGAGGCGACGCTGGCGGCCTCCGCCCACCGCACCGACGCGCATTATTCGACGCCGCGCCACAACCACAATGCGATCGAGCCGCATGCGGCGACGGTGGCGTGGGAGGATGGCACCCTGCGCGTCCACGACGCGACGCAGGCGGTCGCGCACACCGCCTGGTCGCTGGCGCAGATGTTCGGGATCGCGGAGGACGCGGTCCACGTCACCTCGCCCTATGTCGGTGGCGGCTTCGGATCGAAGACGCTGTGGCAGCACCAGGCGCTCGCCGCGGCGGCCGCCAAGCTGGCGGGCCGTCCGGTGCGGCTCGTCCTGTCGCGCGAGGGCGTGTACCGGCTGGTCGGCGGGCGTGCCCCGACCGAGCAGCGGGTGGCGATCGGCGCGAATGCCGACGGACGCTTCACCGCCATCATCCACACCGGATCGACCCCGAGCACGCCGCACAGCGCCATGCCCGAACCGTTCATCGTCGCAACGCGCAGTGCCTACGCCGCCGACAGCTTCCACCTCCAGGTCGACACCGCGCGGATGGACGTGCTGGCCAACACCTTCATGCGCGCGCCCGGCGAGGCGGTCGGCACCTATGCGCTGGAATGCGCGGTGGACGAGCTGGCGGAGGCGATGGCGATCGATCCCATCGACCTGCGCGAGCGGAACGAGCCCGACAAGGACCCGACCCAGGGCACGCCCTTCTCCAGCCGCAACATCGTCGCGGCGTACCGCATGGGTGCGGAGCGGTTCGGTTGGTCCGAGCGGCGCCCGGCAGGCACCCGGCGAGAGGGCGAGTGGCTGGTCGGCATGGGCTGCGCCACCGCGACCTACCCCTATTACCGCATGCCGGGCGGGGCGGCGCGGATCACGGTGTCGCGCGACGGCCGCGCGGAGGTAGCGGTCGCCGCGCACGAGATGGGGATGGGCACCGCCACCACCCATGTGATGGTTGCCGCGGACCGGCTGGGGCTGCCCGCCGACCATGTGACGATGGCGTACGGCGACTCGACGCTGCCGGGCGTGGTGCTGGCCGGCGGGTCGCAGCAGACCGCCTCGATCGGCGCGGCGGTGATCGCGGCGCAGCGCGCGCTGTTCGCCGACCTCCTGAAGCTCGCGGGCAACGACAGCCCGCTCGCCGGCCTGTCGCCCGACGAGGTCGGCGGGATCGACGGCGGGCTGGCCAAGCTGGACGAGCCCGAGCGGCGCGAGAGCTACGCCTCCATCCTGGCGCGGGCGCGGCGCGATACGGTGGTGGCCGAGGGCGAGGCGCCGATGCCGTTCGAACTCCAGCATTGGTCGATGCACAGCTACGGCGCGATGTTCTGCGAGGTGCGGGTCAACGCGGTCACCGGCGAGGTGCGGGTCAGCCGGTTCCTGGGCGCGATGGACTGCGGCCGCATCCTCAACCCCAAGACCGCCGCCAGCCAGTTCCGCGGCGGCATCATCATGGGGCTAGGGCTGGCGTTGATGGAGGAAACGCAGCTGGACGATCGCAGCGGCCGGATCGCCAATCCCAGCCTGGCCGAATATCACGTGCCCGTCCATCTCGACGTCCCGCCGATCGAGGTGGTCTGGACCGACATCCCCGATCCGCACACGCCGATGGGCGCGCACGGGGTGGGGGAGATCGGCATCACCGGCACCGCCGCCGCGGTCGCCAACGCGGTCTACAACGCCACCGGCAAGCGCGTCCGCGACCTTCCCATCACGCTCGATAAGCTGATGTGACGCTCAGTCGCCCAGCGCGCGCTGCATCAGCACGACGTCGACCGCGCGGCCGAACTTGAACCCGGCCGCGCGGATCGTGCCCACCGTGGCGAAGCCCGCGCGCGCGTGGAGCGCGATCGAGGCGGCGTTGCCGCTGTCGCCGATCACCGCGAGCATCTGCCGCCACGGGCCGGCCTCGCCATGGGCGACCACCGCATCGAGCAGCGCGCTCCCTATACCCCGCCCAGCGGAGTCCGGTCCCACGTAGATCGAGTCCTCGATCGTGAAACGATAGGCGGCCCGTTCGCGATAAGGGGCGGCATAGCCGAAGCCGGCCACGACGCCGCCGATCTCCGCGACCAGATAGGGTAGCCCGACGCCCAGCACCGCGTCGCGACGCGCGCGCATCGCGTCGACGGACGGCGGCTCCTCCTCGAAACTCGCCAGGCCGTGCAGCACGTGGTGGGCGTAGATCGCGCAGACCGCGTCCATGTCCGCCTCGCCTGCCGCCCGGACGATCACGGCAGCAACAGCGAGGCGTCGCCATAGGAGTAGAACCGGTACTCGCGCGCGATGGCATGGGCGTAAGCCGCCTTCATCCGGTCCAGCCCCATCAATCCCGAGACCAGCATGAACAGATTTTGACACGACATGCTATTCCCGATGCTCCAGCAGTGGCTTAGCCGCCTTTCCGGCCGGTGGCGCGCCCCACTCCCACCAAGCTGCCAAACGCAGCCTATCCGCTCGACCGCCCGTTTCCAATCGAACGCGCTTTGGCTGAGTGAGCCGTCGCGATGTGACCTACCATCCGCCACTCGGCGAGTGTGAAAAGGGCAAGCTGTCCTCCAACGCCGCTGTGGACGCCGGCGGGCTGAAGTCGGGATCAGGCTGATCGGCTCCCACTTCCCCGCTCGCTCCACGCATCAAACAAGGACGAGTTGATCGAGAAGCTGGCCGCGTAGACCCATGCGATCTTGCCAAAGGCCAGAGGCTCCATCATCGCGCCGACATGACCGATCTGGATCAGGACGCCTTACGTCATCGGTGCATTGCGGATGCACATGCCGCCCTTGCTGCTGCCGATCAGCTGAACGAGAATGCTGCGGCTGCCTACCTCATGCAGGCCATTCTCCAGCTTGAAGGCCACACCCGCGACGTCAGACCCGTTCCAGGTACGTGAGCATCAACTCAAATCCCTTCGGCGTTATGCTGGCCAGCACCGGACCATCCTCATCCTTTTGCCATGACCGGGCCAGGTCTGCCTGCATCAGCGCCGTGACCCAACGTGCACCCGTCCGTGGCGCCGTCGCGATCACTCCATCGAGAGCAATCACCTTGTCCTCGTCATAGGCGATGAACAGGGTCAAGAGGATGTCCCAGGCAGACTCGGTGAACAGCCCATCTGAGCCGAACACCAAATCACGCTCGCGACGGTGTCTTAGCAGCGTGCGAGCTTTCTCGACGTCCAGTGGCAGGACCGGCATCTTCGTCGGCATCGTCGATATCGGCTCGGCTGACTTATGTCGGCACGCCTCGATCGAACGAGCTAGGCGCCGCATCGCATTGGCGATCGCCTGCAATTGCTCGCTGCCACCATCCGGCATCTTGAGCAGGCGGACATCCGAAGTCACCACGCGTCACCACTTCGCATCAGGTCAGCGCTGATTTCCAGCCTGCGTCCGGATCGCCGGTGACCAGGCGGCAGCGATGTCGCCACGCGCCCGTGGCTGTCGTAGGGAGCATCAGATACGCCCACACCTGCTCCAAGAAGGCGTAGCCGGTCGGCAGCATACCCGGATCGGCCATCTTTGCGGAATGTGCGATGATCGCCGCCGCCTGCCAGCCTGCGATCCACAACGGCCAGAAGCGCGTCGACCGCCATGCAAGCAGGACCAACGCGACGAGCAGCAGCAAATCCAGCGCCGCCGTTCCTGCGGCGACCCGGAGATATTCGGAGCCGTCGACCAGACGATTGAGCGCCAACGTCGCCGCATAGGCCGCAACCTGCAATCCCGCGGCAACACGTTCCGGCGCGCCACCACGCCACAGCGCATAGCCGCAGCATGCGAACAGCAGGGCGATGAACACGATCAGGCTCACCGTCGCGTTCCTCGCCCCCGCATGACCATCGCGTCAATCGCGCCTCAGGCCGCACGTACGACCGCGAGTGTTGGTGCCGTCTCCGCGGCTCCGTATCCACGCGGCGTATCGCCCGTGTCGCCATACTCGTAGTCGCCGCTGGCGATGTACTTGCCCAGACCCATGCGTTCCTGCTCCTCGCGCAAGACCAGGTGCGCCGCATGCGCGTCGCGCCGCACCGCGACCAGACCGGCGCCGACCGCGGCGATCCTGTCGAGGCTGGCCTCGCCCGCCCCGAGCGGCAACTTGGCCTTCTTGTGTCCCTCGACCATCGCCACCTGCAGCTCGGCCTGCTTGACCAACGCGGCGTGGATCAGGGCTTCCAGCTCGATCAACGGTCGCGCGATGGAGGTGGCGACCTGCTTGCGGGTATTCAGCATGAACGTCTCCCGTCGCGGGAGGCGCCTCCCGCGGGTTAGTGGACCAGCCGATCGAAGGCGCGCAGCACCGGCGCCGCCACTGCGGGCACGCCGTTGCCGATCACGGTGGCCAGCGTCAGCGCCATCAGCGACCCGACCGCGATCGCCGCGATCCAGCCCATCGTCTGCACGAACGTCAGCGTGTTTCGCGGCCGTTGCCGCGTCCGCCAAGGACGCGTCGTGGGCTCGCCTTCCATCGACGTCTCAGCTGGTGGAGGCTCATCGGCTTCGTCGGGAACCCGTGCGGGATCATCCCCTGACGCTGCACGGGGCGTCTCGCCGAAGGCCATGCGCGCTGCCTCGCGGCGGTTCGATGCGCCGAGTGCCTCCACGGCCTCGGCGATGTAGCCGTCGACCGTTGCCTTGCTGATCCCCAGCGCGCGCGCGATCTCCTTGGATGTCGCCTGACGCTCCCATACAAGCCGAAGACAGGCAGCTTGCCGTGGGCTGAGGCTTGGCGCACTCGCTGTCTGCGGATCGGGCATGGTCATCGACGCTGGCCTAACTCCACCCGCGATCGGCCAAGGCAACGATCGCGGCTCGTGCTGATCCCACGATTTGGGAAACGCCATGGGCGGTTTTTAGGACAATCGCGAGCTCGCCAGTCAAGCGACCTCGGCAGCCGCTCGCAACGTTTTGCAGATCGAAGTATCAGCTTGCACAGGACGGGCGCGTCCTCGTCCTGCGCCGTGAGGGTGCCGCATGGCATCTCAATGACTGGATGGATCGTTCATCGCACCGTGTAGCAGCTCCCCCGTTCTGCCCGCTACAAATATGTAATATGCCCCTCGGCCCCTCTCGCGCCGACGTGTGCGCCCGAAGCGCCGTCAATGTTGAGGAGATCCAGTCGGCTGAGCAGGCTGTCCTAATGTGATCGACGGTCCGCCACTCGGCGAGCAAAAAAAAGGCAAGGTGCCCTCCGACGCCGCTGTGGACGCCGGAGGACTGAAGTTAGAAGTCAGGCTGGTCCGATAGCCCACGTCGTGCCGGTGACCTGCGACGCCGCGTTGACGGCGTTCAGGAGCACGTCGCTGTCGAGATGGGCGTAGCGTTCGGTCGTGCGGGTCTGGGTGTGCCCCAGCACCTTGGCGACCACGTAGAGCGACTGCCCCGAGTTGACGAGGTTGCTGGCGGCGCTGTGCCGGAGGTCGTGGACCCGGACGTCCGGCAGCCCAGCCCGCCGCCGTGCCGTGTCCCAGCTGTTGAAGAACGCCGTGAACGGCTTCAGCGTCTTGGGGTTCGGCACGATGTACGGGCAGTCGCCGAACCGGGGCACCTGCCGCAGCACCGCGATCGCGTCGTCGGAGAGCGGCACGTGACGCGGCTTGCCGGTCTTGCTGGTCGGGATGCGCCACACCTTGCGGTCAAGGTTCGCTTCCTCCCAGCGGCCGTCCAAGAGCTCGCGTTTGCGGCAGCCGGTGAGCAGCAGCAGCGCGACGATGTATCTCAGCATTGGGTTCTCGCTCTCCTCGACCGCACGCTGAAGGCGCTTGGTCTCGGCGGGGCTGAGGAACCGCTCGACCCGGTTGTTCGGATCGCGCTGCCTGACGCCCTCCAGCGGGTTCTTCTCGGCGCCGGGCACGTCCCACTGCTTGGCGAGCCGCAGCATGTGGCTGAGGATCACCTGCCAGCGGTTCACGGTGGCCTGGGCGTAGCCCGCCTTCACCTTGCCGTTCAGCCACTCCACGATTTCCTCCTGGCGGAGCTGGTCGAGGTGCAGCCGGCCGAACTTGGGCAGCAGGTGGAGGCGGAGGTAGCGCTCGTCGATGTCGTGCGACTTCTTGTTCGCGCGGGCGAAGTCGAGGTAGCGCTCCGCCAGCTCGTTGACGGTCGGATGCGCCGGTTGGTCTCGCGCTGCTCCTGCGGGTCGATGCCAAGGGCGACCAGCCCCTTGACGCGCACCGCCTCCTTCTTGGCTTCGGCGAAGGTCACGTCGGCGGCGTTGGCGATCTTGTACTGACGCTGGCGTCCGTACTGGTTCTTGTAGCGGAGGGCGTAGGTCGCGCCCCCACGCGGGCGGGCTTCCAGGACGAAGCCGGTGACGACTTCGTCGAAGAAGGTCTCCGGCTTGGCGCGGGGCGTCGCGCGGATCGCCTGCACGGTCGCGGCGGAGAGCGTGATCACGGGCATGGATCGGGGTTCCTTTCTGAAAGGGAGTTGAGGGTTGGCGCGCGCGAGCGCCGCCGCCGGCCGGTGAGGGGCGGGGTCACGGGCGCGGCGGAACGGCGTCCGGCGGGGCTCCAGCGGGCCGGAGCGGGCTAGTCGGGGGACGGTGCGAGGCCGGGGCCGCTGCTCCGGTGGCGCCTGGATTGGGGAGGGGGGAGGGGGGCAGAAACACCGATCTTCGTCCTCGGGGCCTCCACCCCGCCGAAAGTCCGGCTTTCTGCTACCCCCTCCCTCCACCCCAGATCGAGGTCGCCGGCGGCTAGAAGATGTCGCCGGGTTCGTTCACGATCGGCTTGGCTGCCGGTTGGATGGTCTGTTCCAGCTTCAGGTCCTCACCGGTGGGCAGCTTAGCCGGGACGCGCCACGTGTCCTGCCCTTGATCCGCGCGCGCGAGCCGAGCAGGCCCCTGAGCGCCGCGCCAGCCTCCTTCGCCTGCGGGTTGGTAGGCCGCTCGTACCCGATCATCTTGAGCACTTCGCTCGCCGTCATGGCGGGCAGGCCTTCGTTCCCGATGCGGTCGTGGTCGAGCGCGTCGCCGATCTGTTCGGCGATGGCACTGACCGCGACGTGGCGTGCGTTCCAGGCGGCGAGTTTCGCCTCCTCGTCGGCGTCGAGCCACCAGCGGAAGCCCTGCTTCAGTTCCGTCGCGAGCTGGGCGAAGAGCTGCTGCATATCGATGCCGTGCTGAACATCGAGCGCCTCGACCGCGATCGTCCACCAACGGCTGTTGCCAGTGGTGTCGACAAGGAAGTTGGCGTCGTTGACGGTGGCGACGAACACCGTCGTCCGCGGGTACTCGGACGATTGCCTGTCGTAGGGACGCCGCACGACGTCGCTGTCCCGCGTCAGAAAGCCCTTGAGGCGGGCAACATCCCTCTTGAGGGAACTGTCGAGCTCGCCGATCTCGACGATCCAGAACGCGATCGCCTCGGTCAGCGAGTCCTTGTTGCCGGGATCCATGTGGTGGTCGAGCTTGACCAGGCTGTCGCGGAGAGCGGGATCGCTGACGAGCGCCTTGCACCAGCTCGTCTTGCCGATGCCCTGCGGACCCTGGAAGGTCAGCACTCCCCGGCCCCGGTAGCCCGGCCGGGTCGCCGCCGCCGTGGCGCTGAGCAGCCAGCGGTGGAGGAGCAGCCGCTTCAGCTCCTCCGGATAGTCGTCCCTAGTGCGGACGGTGGCGAAGAACGCCTTCAGCCTGTCCTCGCCATCCCAGTGCCGGCTTCCGATCCACTCGGCGGCTGGATTGTAGGCACGCTGGTCGGCGACAACGTGGACGTAGTCGGGAACGGGACCTCGCTGCATGTCGTAGCGGCTGGCGAGGCTGACCACCTTGGTCATGGTCACGTTGTCGAGGTTCTCGGGGGTGCCACTGTGGCCTGGGATGACGATCTCGACCTTCTTCTTCACGGTGTTGTACCGGCAGGTGATGCCGGCATGGTCAAGCAGACAGGCGACGTTCTCGATCGTCGCTGGAGTGATGGTGGAGCCCCGGCGCGGCTGGTCCGGGAAGTTTGGTGCGGTCATCGTCCCTTTCTCTGTTGGAGGTTCGCCCCCGGGATCGTCCCGGGGGCGGGTAGCTCAGGCCGCCATGAAGGCGGGTACGGTCCAGTCATCCAGGCGGCTCAGGTCGCGGAGGTTGCGGTACTGGTCGTCGGTCTCGGACCAGAGGTGGAGCCGGCGGTCGCTGCCGGTCAGGGCCGAAAGGATGAAGCGCACCGTCGAAAGACGGCATCGGGACGCCGCCGCTGCCGTCCAGACGATCTCCTCGAAGGTATCCAGGCCATGGTCGATGCAGCCCGAGATGATGCCGGGCAGGGTGCGGGGACCGGTGGCGCGGTTGAGGCCGGCGCCGTGAGGCTCTCCGGAGCGAGGGCCGCAGAGCTTGGCGCGTCGGTAGGCGTCGAAAGCATCGAGGCCGTGCGAGATGGTCGCGCCGTCGAGTGGGATGATTTGCATTCTTATGTCAATCCTCGGTGAGCCGGCCGTGACCGGCGTGGCGGCGCCCCACCGGGGCGAGGATCGGAGAGCCGAAGGTCAAAGGCAGGTCGTAGCAGTGGTGGTCAGAACTTGCGCATCGGGGAGCATTGCGTTCAGAACGGTACGTCATCGGCAAAGTCGTCCTTGAAACCGGAGGTGTAGTTCCTCGGGTAGAGGTCGAGCTTCGCATGAAGGTGGTACCGCTGCATTTGGTCGCAGTACCAATCGTTCGAACTTGGATTGTTGCCGGTGCCAGCGTCGAGGACTCTCGCGACTTGCGCGAATCGGTGGCCGACGAGGCCCATGACGATGTAGATGATGGCCTTCCGCGTCTGCTTGCCGTCAGCGATTGAGGCCATGATAGCGGCATGTAGGCTCTTGCCGGTTTCGTTCAGCCGTCGACGAAGGTCCAAGAGGCTAATGCCAAGGTCGAGCAGATCGGCGTGATGAGTAGTAGCGTGCATGATGTTCCTTCCGTGTCTGCCGGCCGCGCCGGGGATCCTCCAGCGATCGATGCGGCAATCCCGCGGCGTCGCCCTGCGGGTTAAGTCAACGGGCTTCGAAACGCCGCAAATCCGCCCCCTACGGCAACGGTATCACAATACCTGTTCACTGGATGTTCTCGCTCTATCGCTTGTCAAAGTCAGGAGCTTGAGGTTAAGCGCGAGAGGACTGCCGCCGTCCCGATTGATACCATCACAACGATCGGGTGAGCGACAAAGGCAAACGTGGCGCTGATCATCGCTACCGCCATGAGCGTCTGGCGCGGTTGCCGAATCAGGCAGACAATCCCGGCAACGGCGGCGGCAACGGCGAGCGCGGTCACGGCGGCCTTGATCGCCGCAAGTACCGCGCTGACCAGCAGTAGGTAACCTAGCAGCTTCATGCGTGTTCTCCCGCATGGGTGCGGCACAACGCGAGCAGGGCAGAGTCGGTGCCGTTGGCATCCTGCACGAGCAGGACGAACACGGCATCGTTGCCGGCCGACACTATCAGCTCGAACCAGCCTCCCCGGTCCGCCAGGAAGTCGTGGAACGGTCGGAAGGCATCGGTGCCAAAGATCGCCCCGTCATACGGGTTGACCAGCGGCGACCAGCCCAGTTCGTCGACGAGATCGGAGCCGCTGGTGTCGGCTTCGACTACGACGAAGTAGGTCGTGTCGCGCACGTCGAAGTCGAGCGCGTTGAGGTGGTCCACGCGCTGCCCGAGCAAGCGGCGGAGCATGGCATCGCACGGGAGAGCGAGGGCGCGTTCCAGCGCCTCGGTGTCGTAGAAAGTCAGCATGGTAGAAGCTCCGGGCAAGAGAAAAGCGCCGAGCCGGGACAGCTGGCGCTTGCGGGGGGCCGCTCGGCGGCGGGCGGAGGTGAGGAACCGCCTCGGACGCGGTTCCGAGAGGGCCGGAACTGCGGCGGGTTCAGGCGACCGTCGGACGCCCTCTTTCACGGGCGGGGGTGGCAAACGCGCGGAACAGCGCGATCAGGTCGGCGTCGATGCTGTCGCTGTTCGGCACCCAGAGCACGTCCGCGAAGCCGTCATCGGACAGGATGAAGACGGTCTCGATCCAGCGGCCGTGATCCAGCATCCACTCGGACGACGGCGCGAAGTCGGGATCGCCGAACGTGCTGTTGTCGACAAGGTTGGACATAAAGGTCATGCCGAAGTCCGCTTGTGCCGACATAGCGGTGTCGCTCGGCTCTACGATGGCGAACCGGGCGACTGTCTCCAACGGCGTTGTGGGAGAGCGAAACTGGTCGCGACGGTGGGCGAGCAGGCGCTTCAGGTCGGGATCGAGCGGCTGATCGAGGGCACGCGCAAGCGCGGCATCGGTGTCGATAAGAATCATCGGAGTCTCCTTTCCGCTGTTGGATTGACAAAGAAAAAGCCCCCGGCTGGTCCGCCGAGGGCTAAATAGTTCGCGACTGGAAACAGTCTATTGCTGGCTGTATTCCAGCATCATGCTTTCTCCATCGCTCACGCGAGCGCCGTACAGGACATTGCCATATCCGCGGTTCCATTCGGCGCGACCACGACATTGGATGTTGCTACCTGGCAGGTTTACCAGCTCTTCTGGTTGGATGATCTCAAGTACTTGCAACTCACGATCCTTAGACATGTCAATCACTGGCTGCAGGAGTGATTGACAGGTCCAATTATGCGAGGTGATCGCCTCTCCACCGGATGAACAACTGATGGTGAAGGCCGCCAACGCGGCGAGAAATAGTGACTTCACTGTGCGGGCTCCAAGCCGAGACGTTCGCGACCTTCACGGATCGTCTCATACACCTCAATCATTTGGAGCTTATGCTGGTCGCTAAGGCTGTCCCGATACTGATACGACTTAGCCGTCAAAGCGGCCATCTTAGGGTCATGCTTCTTCTGATACTCGTACATCTCGGTAAAGCGTTCATCCACGCTTGGCTTGCCGCAGGCGGCAAGCGCAAGTGAGAATGCCGCAAAGACTAGCATCTTCATGGGTTTTCTCCTGTAGATTGATGATGGACGCGCAGCATCGCGCCGGACGCTTGTCGCGCCGACTTGGATGCTGGATGCCGTCATGTGTGCGTCGCCCCCGTTGTGGAGCGACCGTCGGCTTGGACCCTCGTGCCGCTCCTATGTCCTCTCGGGGCGGCGGCCGAAGCCGGATGTTAGGAACCCGCTGAAGCAACGAGCGTGCATGCCTTTACCGGCAAGCCGGCTGGACATTCGCATGCACCACCCGGCCCCGATGAAATCGGCGACCGAGTTTGCTTCAAGAGGGGTTCCTACGCCCCGCCCCCCGGCTTTCACGAGGGGCGGAGCGATCATGGTCAGCCTGGTTCAGCTTCGCAAGAGCCGTTTGCCCGGCGGCGATGCGGCTAGGCCAACTCACCGTATAAGGTGGTCTGCTTTGCGCGCTCACTGCCGAGCGGGCGCGTGGATGGTTGGAACCGGCAAGTCCGCCTTTTGAGCGAAGACGTCAGTGAACGCCCGATCGTTCAGGTAGGACGGTAAGGCTTGCCTACTTGCCCTTACTGGCAAATCTCATCGAACGACGGCGGTGAGCGTCGATCCCACCCGTACGCTTCGCCGCGTCGCCTACGAGGTTAAACCGCTTGGAGACCAGCTGCGGGAAGGGGCAGCAAAATTATGGCCCTCGTCTGTAACAACCCCAGCTCACCGTCTCCTCCAATATGAAGGCGACGGTGCCTTTTCCGGCTCCACCACAGCGCATGGGCCACAGAACCAGGAGACTTCCAATGGCCGTTCTTGCTATCAATTCCGACACCAACGACACCGCCCTCGGCTGGGCTGCCAACTCCCCTCGCGGCGGCAAGGCAGTGATGAACCGCGTCTTGAAGGACGGGGCCAGCGTCCCGCTCTTCTTCGCGCAGACGCTCATCTCGTCGCTGCGCGATGTGGGCTATAACACCACCACCTCGGCCATCTGCGAGCATGTCGATAACGCGATCCAAGCCGGCGCCAATGAGGTCCGGGTCTATTTCCGGCAGACTGGCAAAACGGGGGAGGCGACCATCGATGCCGCCGTCTATGATGATGGTCGCGGCATGGCGCCCAACGTCCTCAAGGTCGCAACTTCCTTTGGCGGGTCGATGAACTTCAACAATCGATCCGGCATCGGTCGGTTCGGCATGGGCATGAAGACTGCGGCCCTGAGCATGAGCCCGGTCATGGAGCTGTATTCCTGGCAGGAGCGCGATGCCTATTTCAACATGACCCTCGACGTGGAAGCGATCGGCAAGGAGCGCACCAACGCGGTGGAGCTGCCCGACCCGACGCTGATGAACGAGCTGCCTGACGAGATTAGCGAGCTCTTCACCAAACCAATGAGCTTTCCGAACAGCGCCGCCGAGCAGGAGCTGCTGGTGGCACGAGGCGAGAACATCGAGGAGCAGCTCGGTCAATCCGGGACCATCGTGTACATGCCCGATTGCGACCGGCTGACCTACGCCAAGTCGCGCACGCTGGTCGAACATGCCGTCAAGGAGATGTCCCGCGTCTATCGTCGCGCGATCGCGGAAGGGCTGAAGCTGTACGTCAACAATCGGTTGGTCGAAGCCTTCGACCCGACCTATTCAATGGCCTCGGCACGTCACGCCCGCCTGATCGACCTGCCGATGAAGACCAGCCGCTTGCTGTTTGCGAAGTCGGTCGAAATTCCGTTGCAGGAGCACGGTGACGAAACCGCGCCCATTGTCATCCGCCTCTACCGGCTGCCGATCGAGCAATGGTCGACCCTGCCGCGCAAGACGCAGAAGAACGATCTGCAAATCTTCAACGGCCTGACAGTCTCGATGCTGCGCAACGATCGCGAGGTGTTCGCCGGCCCCATGACGGAGCTGACGACGCGTCACTCCGTAACGAACTGGTATCGCATTCAGATCGACTTTCCCGGCGAGCTGGATGAGGCTTTCGGCGTCGCCGCCAACAAGCAGGGTGTCCGGCTGAAAGGCTACGTGAAGGATGCCATAAAAAAGGCGATCGGCGAGGACATCACGACGCTGAACGATGAGGTCAAGCGGTTCCAGGGCGCGCAGAAGAGCGCCAGGAGCGGCGGTCAGCCGAGCGCGGCCGAGGCTCGTGCCACGGAGTCGGATCAGCATCAGGCGAAGCCGCTGGAACTTACGGCCGACGAGGAGGCACAGCTCGAGTCCAACCTGTTGACCTTGGCCATTGCGCTTCGGCGTGACGGCGAAACGGACGAGCAGGCGCTCGCCCGGGTCAAGGCCTCGAAGTATCTCATCGAGTTCAAGCATGATGAGTACTGGCCGTTCTATCACGTGGAGCATCGGTATGGCCGCGTGATCCTCACGATCAACTCGGCACACCCCTTTTTCGAGGAGCTTTATGAGCCCCTTCGGAAGCTGGGCGCCTCCTCCAACGAGGACGAAGATGATGCCGTCAACGATGCTCCTCGTGGCGAAGCCCAAGGGGGGCCGCTGGTGGCACTCGAGCTGATGCTGCTGTCCCTAGGGCGAGCACAGGCACAGGTCGGCTCTAATAACGATGAAGCGAAGCGGACGATGGAAACGCTTCGCCGAGAGTGGTCGGAAGCCTTCCGGGTGCAGCTGACCGTCTGATACCGCGCTCCCGATGGCTGGCTTGCAACCAGCCATCGGGAGCTGCATTATAACGCCGGGCGTAGGTGGTGCCCGACTTTGCCGACCTGCCTCGACCGGACACAGCGTTCCACTCGGGGATCCCGGCACGGAAAGGCATCGCCGCCCAGACCCGCAGTCAACAGCGACTGCACAGAGATGGGAGAATGGGTATGGCGGATATTCCGCAGGAGTGGCGCGCCTACGCGTCCAAGCAAGCCGAACTGGATCGTCGTTCATCCGTGGACGCGCAAGCGTGGGGCCTTGAAGCTGGCCTTGCCGGACTTCTCGATGGCTCGTCCTTACCGGCTACGGTCGACCGCACCATTGCGAACGCCGCGCGTCGGAGCAGATATGCGCGATCCCTGTGCGCGAAGCACCTACGCATCAACGTCAGCATCGATGGCGTGGCTGAACTCGAAGCCCGCTCCGCTCTGGCGGCAATCGAAAGGCGCATGCCTGCCGGACAAATCATGCTCATCAATGCGGCCATCAATGGGCGCCGCTTGACGGGAGCCGAGAGGACGGGCCTATCTCGGGCTCGAGCTATCGCGCGGCGCCTTGCCGCTTAGACATTTCCAGGAAAGACAGGTTCGATCGTTTTCATCGCTCGCGTGGTAAAAGGGTGAGACGCGTCGAGCCTGTATCGTGCACTGATTGCACGAGCAGCGCGTAATCAGCACAAATCTAAGTGAACACTGGGCCGGCCATGTGGGACTTCCTACTATCTTAACATATAGCGGCCGCTTCAAGTCAGAGGTGACGTGCTCCCTGAAGCTCTACCGGACATAGTGGCGTCTAGGCCCATTATCGTAAGTCATTCGAGTGGTTGGGCGAGGCGACAGGTTCGGCCGCGCCGCAAGCTTTTCCTCGACAGCCTGCCCGGCGCCCCGTTGTGCCCCTTTCCGTTTCGAGTCCGGCCCTTGCTCGGTAATATTGACATGTGAAGCCGCATTCTGGAGTGGCTCACTCCGGGTTCGGAGTATGTGTAT
>Ga0325400_1002878_pt1 | contig 15307 bp, 16 predicted proteins | sample PopdelMetagenome_2_FD_205662 | JGI IMG/M metagenome (GOLD analysis project Ga0325400, IMG submission 205662) | Populus deltoides microbial communities from Bellville, Georgia, United States - Xylem-PdKOR-R1 | ecosystem: Host-associated > Plants > Phyllosphere > Stem > Wood/Secondary xylem... | reverse complement strand
TTTTCTTTTCTTATTATTTTGAATGTTTCAGCCAAAATTAAGTTTCCTTTTCTTTTCAGTTAAATCATCTTAATAATTTATTTTACTCTCTTACTTATCGTTTTACATCACCCTATTTCTTTTTTTTCTTTTTTTTCTGTTTATTAATAAGAATTTTGTTTGGTTTGTTGCATACCTGTGTGTTGTCATGAATTTATGAAAAAAATAAAAAAAATATATGGAGAAAGACTGTTGCAATCTACAATATTTTAAGAAAAAACTACAAAAATAATTTTAGAAAAAAACATAAAAAAACAAAAGGATAAAAAACCATATAGGAAAACACTGTAACAATCTATATTGTTGTGATGAAATATATAGTTGTAATTCTCAACCAGCTCGATATTAAAAAAATAAAATTGACAAGGATAATTTTGAAAAAATTCATAACAAAAAAAAATATGTGATGAATGATTGTAGCAATCCACAGTCTTTTAAAGAAAAACAAATACAAAGCTAAATTCTCAACCAATTTAATATTAAAAAAATAGAAGCAACAAAGATAATTTAAAAAAATCATATAAAAAACAAAAATCATAAAAAAAAAAGAAAAAAAAGACCCATGTAGAGAAACACTATAGCAATCCATAATGTTTTGTGAGGAAAACCATAGTTGTAATTATCAACCAACTCAATATTAAAAAAATAAAATCGATAAAGATAATTTTGGAGAAAATCATAAAAAAAAACATAATAACCATGTGGGGAAACACTGTAGCAATCCAAAATGTTTTAAAGAAAAAAACTACAAAGCTAAATTCTTAATCATCTCAATATTAAAAATATAAATTCAAAAAAAATAATTTTAGAAAAAAACATGTAAAAAAACACTATAATAAATCAAAAACTATGTAGAGAAACACTGTAATAATCGACAATGTTTCAAAGAAAAAAAATATAAAGCTAAATTCTCATCCAGTTTAATAGTAAAAAAATAAAATTGGTAAAGATAATTTCAAAAAAAAACATAAAAAAATAAAAATAATAAAAAAAGAAGAAGATGATTTTGGGGAAAAAATGAAAAAAAGAAAAAGCATGTGAGGAATGAAAAAAAAATGAAAAAACAAAAAAAAACATGTAGAAAAAACATCGTTAATATGCTCTTATTTTTCACTGCTCCTTTCTTTAGTCCATCTTAATTTGTTAAATGTCCTTTTCAGTCTCTTGTTAGTACATATAAAAATAGGCCAGAAAAAAAAAATTATATGACGAAATAAATCGTCAAAAAAAAGAAAAAAGAAAGATAAGAATGCCACATCGGCCAAACATACTCTGACAGCTGTGGCTAGTCAAATCTAAACTTCTTGATCTGAAGGTAAACAACTCCAACGGTCCAAAATGCACAGTGCTCGTTTTGATTAAAATGCGAATGTTCTCTTTTGATCACTCCTGATCACACCCGCCATCAGCTTACTTTGCTGGCTTAAATTCCCGAAACCAAGGCAGCAATTTGTCTCCATCTTCATCAGTTTCTTTTGAAGTAGAAGCAGGTAAAAATGCGAATAGACGAAAGCGATGGAGTATCGGCGTCGAGAAAGCACCTGGTGTTTGCCTATTATGTTACCGGTCATGGTTTTGGCCATGCCACTCGTGTTGTCGAGGTCTCTTTCACTGCTCTTATTTTTTCTCCATATTGCAATTCCTCGTGGTTCTCATTTTTTTTTTAAAAGATCATCATTATTTTCGAGACAGCTTGATGTTGATGATCATAGCGTGATTGCGATGATCATGCATAGTATTTTTCTGTTTTATTTTTTATATTTTTAGGAAATTTGGGTTTGAGCTTGAAACAGTGTGATTTTGCTGGAATAGGTTGTTAGGAACTTGATTTTGGCTGGGCATGATGTGCACGTGGTCACTGGTGCACCTGATTTTGTCTTCACCTCTGAAATTCAGTCGCCTCGTCTCTTCATTCGCAAGGTTTGTTATTGTTATTGTTATTGTTATTGTTATTTGGGAATGTGGAAGTAGAAAATTGATAATTCCAACTTATTTTTTTATTTGTGTTTGAATTCATAGGTATTATTGGATTGTGGAGCAGTACAGGCAGATGCATTGACCGTGGATCGCCTTGCGTCGTTGGAGAAGGTATAAAAACACTAATTATTACCCTTTTTCTTTCTTTTTTTCGCAATTATAGTTTTGGTAGTTAGTGCTGGCTCATACTTCCTAAATATCAATTGAAGTTATGGAATTTTTCTTTTGCTATGCTAATTACACTTTCTTGCTTTTCTGGATGTTAGTATTCGGAGACGGCTGTGAAGCCCCGTGAATCTATTTTGGCCACTGAGATAGAGTGGCTGAACTCCATCAAAGCTGACTTAGTGGTATTGATCTTGTTTTTCTCATATTTGTTATTATAGTTGAACTCCTGCAATGGCTATTTATCTGGACTATGGTGTCAAGGGTTCACTTTAATTTAGTATTAAAAGACAAAAATGGTGAAAATGAAGAGAATTCATGATTGCTTTTTTGCTCCTATGAAAACAGGTTTCTGATGTTGTTCCAGTTGCGTGCCGTGCTGCAGCTGATGCAGGAATTCGATCTGTCTGTGTCACCAACTTCAGGTAACTTGTTGTTGCTAGCATTCTTGTTCATTTTACAGTTTCTAGAATTTCTTTTATCTGAGTCTAATTATCTTGGAGGGTAAATGTATTGAGTTTTATCAACAAGCACTATAGCCTTGGAGGACGAGAGGTTTTAATGGATAGCTCCACAAGAATTTATGTCTTTTTGTTCTTCTTCTTTCCTTTTAAGGAAAAAAAATATAGAAATATTAGTTTGGTGAAAAAGCATAATTGCATGAAAAGATTTTAATTTTATCCACTGAATAAATATTCTTTATTGTAACTTACTTTTTTGTCATGTCAAAAAATTAAAACTAGATCATAAGGTTGCCTGACCTTAACTGAGATACTTGGATGTGAAATTTTGCCTGACCTTGTCTAAATTTAAAGTGTGAAACAAAAAAAGTTTGCTTCTTATATCCTATTATCTATTTTACTAAAGATGCTTCTTTCTAGATGAAGTTGCTTAGTGGAGTGGTTGATACACAGTGCTTAGGTCATGTTATAAACCCTAGACTTGGTTTGATGTTTGTGTTACCATTCCATGGTTGAAAATATGATATGATGTGCAAGGTCATTGGTATAACTTATGGAAAATTTAAAGCCCCTGCTTGAAATTTTGCTAGCCACATCATCAATCCTTGTGATTTTATGAAAACCTGTTATGATATGATCTTTGTCTTTTCACTGTTGCAGTTGGGACTTCATCTATGCAGAGTATGTCATGGCAGCTGGAAATCATCATCGTTCAATAGTTTGGCAGGTGACATATTTTTTTTATAGAATTCCTTTCCCCTCGTGTACTAATTGTCCAATTAGTGTTTCCATTTCCTTAGTTCTTGTGACCTTTTGCCAATGCCTTCTTTGTTTGATATGTTCTGGTCATAATTCCAATATCTTCTCCCATTATCTTTATTCTGTTGTATCCAAAATTCCAACTAAGTCAATTAATCACGCAAGGCATAGAAAATACTCAATATAGTGATTTTACTGTCAAACCAGTTGTCAATGACGCTTCATCTCAAGAATTTATATGAAATTTGAGATGGCTGTTCTTTTTCTGTGTACCTGCACTGTTTTGGCATTCAGGATTTACCCTTTTGATTTGGAACTTGTTTTGCTGTGATTTTAGTAGTACTAAATTTGCTTATGCACTTGAAATTATTACAGATAGCAGAGGATTACTCTCACTGTGAATTCCTAATCCGCCTCCCAGGATATTGCCCAAGTATGTTGGTTCTTACACAGCCTCAAGACGAATCTCCCTGTGTTTCCTTTCTCATTTCCATATCTGGTGCAGGAACATTGTTTGGTTGCTCTCAAAATATTAATTTGGTTCTCTTCTGTTTTCAGTGCCTGCTTTTCGGGATGTTATTGATGTACCTCTTGTTGTGAGGAGGTTGCACAAAACCCGCAAGGAGGTTTGGCTTCTGAACACTGTTGAAACCCTTCTTTATATCATTCAGATGTTAATCCAAGTCTTCTATTTTCTTAACATAGGCAAGGAAGGAACTGGGCATAAGTAATGATGTGAAGCTGGTAATCCTTAACTTTGGTGGACAGGTGAGGATATTAAAAGTTTTTGTAGATCTGATATGTGTGCTCAAATTTGCGTGAAGTATATTTCTCTTTCTCCATTGAATGTCTACTGCAATGTTTGTCCCTGATATGCTTTGATGCCTTATGCATTGGTTGGAAATGTACAATAATTTCATTCTTACTACAAACTTCTTTCCCTCTTGTGCAGCCATCTGGGTGGAAGTTGAAGGAGGAGTACTTACCTTCTGGTTGGCTTTGCCTGGTACCTTTTTCAGTAACAATGTCTATGTCTTTGTAATGTATAAAAACACATTTTCATAATGGTTATTGAAGCATGTGAGTTTTGATTCAGGTTTGTGGTGCTTCTGACAGCCAGGAGCTTCCACCAAATTTCATAAAGCTTGCAAAAGATGCCTACACACCTGATCTTATTGCAGCATCAGACTGCATGCTTGGTCAGTATCGACATGATTTCATAGAGTCATTCGGTCGCTGAACTAAATTAAATGGTTTGAAACAGAAACTTAATGGGATTTCCATTTCTTCAGGGAAAATTGGATATGGCACTGTCAGTGAAGCCCTGGCATTCAAGCTACCATTTGTCTTTGTGCGAAGAGATTATTTCAATGAAGAACCCTTTTTGAGAAATATGCTCGAGGTGCAATAATTGTTTCCAAGTGTCATCATAATCTTTTGTTTTCTTCCTTTCTTCCTCTTCATCTTATTCTTCAGTTCTCTCTGTGATCTTTTCATGTAGCTCCTTTCACATTATTTTGATACTAGTGAAATACGATGTCTTGAAACAGTATTACCAGTGTGGTGTTGAGATGATTAGGAGAGATTTACTCACTGGCCACTGGAAACCTTATCTTGAACGTGCAATTAGTTTGAAACCATGCTATGAGGGAGGCATTAATGGAGGCGAGGTACTAACTTCCTTTCCTGATTTCTGTGATTTTCTTGACATGTTGTTTCTCAACACTGATATGCTTTTGGATATTTTGAAATTGTAGGTGGCAGCTCACATTTTGCAGGAGACAGCTATTGGTAAAAACTATGCTTCAGATAAGGTAAGCAAAGTTTTGATATCTAGTTTTATGTGGGGTGTAATCGATAATGCATGTGTTTTGCATCAACATCATTGTGGACAAGGTTTCTGTAATGATAATGTAACTATCTTCAAAGAAAATGTACAAGACAAATGTTAAGAATAATTAATCCATGGATGTTAATCCTCGTATTCCTTCAATTTTCAACCTTTCATTCCTTTGTGCTGAGTTTTTGAGAGGTTTTGCATATGGCTGAGCTGCCTTGATTCTTTTCTCTGTGACAATTTTTGTTTTGTGAAACACCTTGTACATTGTTAAAATGGTAGAACTTTTTATGAAAAAAATTGAGTTACTAAATTCAGATTTACATTAAAATAACATTTCCTTGTCTTTGAATGTTCTAAAACAATTCTTCTGTTTTTCCTTGTGAAAGTGTAGTTCAGTGGAGCAAGAAGATTGCGAGATGCCATTGTCCTTGGTTATCAATTACAAAGGGTCCCTGGACGAGATATCAGCATCCCAGAATGGTATTCAAGTGCTGAAAATGAACTCAATAAATCTACTGGGTCCCCAACTACCCAAATAATTGAAAATGGATCCCTAACAAGCATGTGAGTTTTGTCTTTCTCCATTTAACTTGGCAGATTCTTAATTTTATTGAGACATTCAATTCTTTATTCTGTTGACATTTTTATGCAACTCTTTCCAGATGCACTGATGATTTTGAGATTTTACATGGAGATCTTCAAGGCCTTCCAGATACAAAGAGTTTCTTAAAGAGCTTGGCAGAGCTAGATACTGTATATGACTCTGAGAAGAACTCTGAGAAGCGCCAAATGCGGGAACATAAGGCTGCTGCAGGACTCTTTAATTGGGAGGTCTGTATCATGTCCAATAAAACACATTGATTTTAAATCGTGTAGTCTTTTAGTGTTTTCACAAACCAGAATGCTTAGCATTAATAGAAACTATGTACAAGGTTGACTCTAGGCATTGTAGTGATTTGCAATTTCTTCTCATTCAGTTGCATTCCTGCACTATGAATCACTATCATCTTCAAAATGGATGGATTTTAATGTCATTTGGAAATTAAAGTAGGTCCTCTTTATGTGTTTGATACAAACATGGAAGGGGTTTATTTGCCTATGTTGTATTTGTACAGGAAGACATCTATGTGGCAAGAGCACCTGGGAGATTGGACGTAATGGGAGGGATTGCTGACTATTCAGGAAGTCTTGTGTTGCAGGTTAGACTTCTCTATTTTTTAGCTTTGCCATCACAAAGTAAAATTTTGTGCTGCCTTTGTTCCCTTTTTTTTTTTTTTTGTATTTACTTAAACCTTACCGCTGTATTTTATCCTTTTTGTTTCAAAAACTTAATGATGCCTGGAGGCAACACCACAGTTCTCACCAAGTCTTGCTTTGGGTGTCTGAGCAATATCCATTTTGTGAAGGATTAATACACTTTATATTAATTTGGCTTCCCAAAATGCTTTGGTGCTAATCAATTTATCTATTTCTCTTTCTGTCTATCACATCTGAATCCTATTTCCTCCATATGTTGACTATTTCTTCCTTTCTCTTTGTTTTCTTTAGAAGAATCGTAATGTTGACCATGGTCCTGACAATCAAACCACTCCTATATCCTTAAGTGTATTATCATGCACCAAGTATGAATGTAGTCATAGTGAGGAAAAACTCCACTTCATTCACATCAGGTCTGTCACTATTGAGTTGATTAACCATCTTCTGTTTCTTTTGTCATAGATGCCTATTAAAGAAGCCTGTCATGTTGCTGTGCAAAGGAACCATGCAAGTAAACATAGGCTCTGGAAACATGCCCAGGCTCGGCAAAATGCAAAAGGACAGGGGCCTACACCTGTTCTTCAAATAGTAAGTATGACATTTGAATATTGAACCATTATTTCCACACACACTCATCCATCCATCATCCCCTCCAGTCACTCTCCATATACAATGTAGATTGTTGGTTTATGCTGTTAATTCAGCTGTGATAACTATGATTTGAACTCATTTTGTGCAGCTTAAAGCTTGATATGTGTGATAGATCTTTAATTGCTATTGTAAACATCTTTCTTTATCTCAATCAGGTATCCTATGGGTCAGAATTAAGCAACCGTGGTCCAACCTTTGACATGGATCTATCTGATTTTATGGATGGAGAGATGCCAATATCATATGACAAGGCAAAAACATATTTTGCCCAAGATCCATCACAAAAGTAGGTCACTGTCACTTTTGTTTCTTATTTAGATATATTGAGAACTCTGTATCTTACTTTCATGGTCCCTCTTTTAGGTGGGCAGCTTATGTTGCAGGGACAATTCTTGTTTTGATGACAGAATTAGGTGTACGCTTTGAGGATAGCATTAGCATGCTGGTATGAGTTGCCTTCTTGCATTCTTTCTCCATTAGAAGATTCTATTGCTTCTATTTTTATCTGTTGCTATATTGGCTTTCTTCGTTTTTTCCCCTTCCTCTTTCCCATTGACTTCAATATGCATGAAAATATAGACGATAAGATTGCTTTCATGTATCTTGCTGTCATATAACCATAAAACTGCTATACTATAGGTTTACAATGACCCAAAGCTTAAGGTGAACTAGGTAAACTGTGCTAAATTTCTGGTTATTGTCTGTTGCATGTGAACCTTTTTTGTCCTTTTCGTTGTAGATCATGTGTGTACCATAACCATGCACATTCTGGGCTTTTCTCATTTCAGATCTTAATTATTCCTACATGGAAATACAGGTTTCTTCAGCAGTCCCCGAGGGAAAAGGGGTATCTTCTTCTGCATCAGTGGAGGTTGCCAGCATGTCTGCTATAGCTGCTGCTCATGGTAACTGCTATTCTAATTCTCCTAAACTCATTGGCAGTTCATTTTTTCTTTTAATATATTTGTCATGTTATAATTTGGTCCTTGCGCTAGCTGCCCAATTAATTATCAAGACTAATGACCTTAATGTAAACTGTATTTTGAAATAATCAAGATGGTTCAACCACAGATCAATGGGATAGTGGATGGCTAAGTGGAAGCACATGAGTTTTAGGACAGAATACTAGGTAGGAAATAAATAAATAAAAACTGTGAATTTGTAATTTTTTACCCTGAATCAGTGGATACGGAGATCTTTCTCCATTGTTTGAGACTTTTTCAGGGTTTCTTGAAGATTAATTAATTTGGTTTTACTTCCAATTACCAGAATAAATGCCTTGACACTTTGGAGAACTTGCCAACGTTAAACAAAATGCTAGGCTTAAATAATGTAAAGCTTTGAATTTGTCGCCATATTTCTTTGTCAGGAATGTTCCTTGCAGAAGCTAATAATCTCAGTTGTAAACATCTACATCTAATGAACTCTGTAAATATCTAACAAGGTTTAGTTCTTATTTTTCAAGCTGTAGTCTTGTTAGATTGAATCCCAGCAATTTATGAAGAATACTGCCTGCATCATACAAAAAATTCTGTTTCTTACAGTAAGCTGTTGTATAAAGCCACTATCATCTATAAAGCCACTATCATATATTTTTTCACTGGACCATGGATAATCTTGGATATTCATGAACTAATATTCTTGATGCTGTTAAACAATTGACTTTAAAGTTCAACCTTCATGTAAATGTTGCAGGATTAAGTATCAGTCCAAGAGATATTGCTTTGCTCTGCCAAAAGGTTTGATTTTTAACAGATAGAAGAAAACTTCTTATTAGCAAAATATGTATATCAGTTCTGACATAAGAAGTGTTCAATAGGTAGAGAATCACATTGTTGGAGCTCCATGTGGTGTAATGGATCAGATGACTTCAGCATGTGGTGAACCCAACAAACTTCTTGCAATGGTGTGCCAGGTAAGGATTATTCATGTCGGTGGCTAAACTTATGATAAAGATTTTCCAAAGGATAAGAAACAATGTTATACCTGTGTTGATTATCAATGCAGCCTGCAGAGGTTATTGGGCTTGTAGAAATTCCTAGCCATATTCGTTTCTGGGGAATTGATTCAGGAATACGACACAGGTATCCAGCCCCCTGAATGCTTTTAATTAATTCTCCTGCCACTCATTTAACAAATTGGCATTTGCGTGTAATGTTCATTCATTCTAAGCACTCTTTCATATTCTCTATTTCAGTTTTTTTCTTGATTGCTTTCACTAATTGATTGTTAAGTCTCCATGGATGTTTTATCTTATTTGATTTGAGGATTTGGCATCTTTTCATTTTAGTAAAAGAAACTGTGTTGTGGCTCACTACCAACCTCTCCAACCTCTATTGGACATGGCATATTAGTGTTTACAGATCATGCATTATGGAACTTAATAATGGTTGTTAATTCTTGTTCTCGCCAGGCCCTTGACTTGCTCACTTTCCTGCAGCAAAATATTTATTACATGTTCAAGAAATTAATGGTCTATGAAGCTCCTTTTAATGGCTACATTCGCTTCTGGATCATTGTAGTAATTTTTTGGCATTGCTAATGGCTTAGATAATGTAGTAATTTCACCACTTCGATAACTTCTGTAGCAAACCACGCTCCTTTATCTGTTGGCATTGCTTAGCTCCTATTTTAATGTAGTAATTTTTTTTCTTCGGCAGTGTTGGCGGTGCAGATTATGGATCTGTAAGAATAGGTGCCTTCATGGGTCGAAAGATGATTAAGTCCATAGCATCATCTACTTTGTCCAGATCACTGCCCACTGCTAATGGGTTAATCCATGACGAGTTGGAGGATCATAGTGTGGATCTAATCAAAGCTGAAGCTTCATTGGATTACTTGTGTAACTTATCACCACACAGGTAAGGGTCTTTTGAGGCCCATTCCATAATTTGTGTAAAGTAGGTAGTAATCCATGTGATGTGTCGGATGCTTTGATTAATTTCTCTTATGTTGATAATGTTATTATCCTTACATCCTGTAGTTATCTTACAGAGCCCTGTGACTGTTTTGATTAAAAAAAGCTCCCTCTCTTCTCTTTGTGGGATGAATTAAATACTCTTACATTGCTTAAGAAACATGGCCTCTTATTATAGTTGAAGCGCACATTTTAAATAAAATAGAGAAAAAACAGTTTTTACTTGTCATAACCTCATGCTTCCACAATCGACAGGTGATTCCCCGCTTCTATAATATATTATCACAGTGTTAGATGGTTTTAACTTGATGTTCTCTTTACTTTCCATTCCAAATGCTGTATTTCTTTGTGAGTTTTACGTCTTAATGTTAGTTTTCTGTTGTCATTCTCCACTATCTTGCTTTTTGATTATGGTTATGTAACATCTGAATCTTGTCCTGCAACTCTGAAGTAAACCTACGTGCATTTTTTACTTTTATGTTAAATCTGATAATACAGATATGAGGCTCTCTATGCTAAGATGCTTCCTGAATCCATCCTTGGAGAGACCTTTCTGGAGAAGTATATTGATCATAATGATGCTGTCACGATAATTGATGAGAAGCGCACATATGTTGTGAGAGCACCGGCTAATCATCCTATATATGAAAACTTCCGTGTCAAGGTCAGCAATAATTTTCATTTCATTGTTTCAAATATAGATTGAACAACTTTGGAAATTATGTTCGGTGGATACAGTTGTCCATGCTATTTCTAAAATCCTCTTTGTTCTGCTTCTTGATGCTAGGCCTTCAAAGCATTGTTAACTTCCACCAGTTCAGATGAGCAACTTACAGCTCTTGGAGAACTATTGTATCAGGTATATTCAAATTCGTTTGACATCACTGTGATTGAGATTTTCATTGGTGGAAACTTCAGATTTGATTTGCCAGATATTCATTATCCAGATATAGGAAACGTTACAAGGATGTTCAGTGCTCTATATTTCTGTCCTGTAATCATGATAAAGTGACTGGAAAAGCCATTATTAATGTGTGAAGCCAGCCATGTTTGGTTGACAGTGCCATGTCCCCTCTCCTTTAGAGGAACTATTGACTTATTGACCACAGTGAACATTATTCTGAAAGTAGATAAACATCCTGATTGTTAACTTTTTACACATAAGAAATCTTACTATTTTTTAACGTTAAAGTAAATAATAACAGCCTGCTCAATGAATGGAATCATGACAACACAAGAAATATGAAATAGAGGAAAGTGGATTGAAAGTATTTATTAATGTGCCATGTTATTTTGCAGTGTCACTATAGCTACAGTGCTTGCGGGCTTGGCTCTGATGGGACGGATAGGCTTGTGCGGTTGGTACAGGAAATGCAACATGGCAAACCATCAAAATCCGAGGATGGGACTTTATATGGAGCAAAAATAACTGGTGGTGGTTCTGGTGGAACAGTTTGTGTAATCGGTAGGAACTGTCTTAGAAGCAGCCAACAAATTCTGGAGGTAATTTTAGACCAGCATGATCATAGAAAAATGTTAATTTTTCTCCTTTATGCATTTGTTCCTTTTATCATCTTGCACATGTTCTTGTTCTTCGAGGTGGCCAATTACAAATAGAATAATCTTGAATTTGATATTTGCTGAGATACTTTCCTTTCCCTTTTCATACATGCCCTGTTTATTTCATGCTCTTGCATTTGATGATAGGCCTAGGACACCGAATTAACTAGAGCTTATATTTTTGCTTTCTATTGTCATTGCTCATATTTAACAAGTATTACAATTGCAAGCCATTGTAGATTGATGAGTGTATTTCCTGTTGCTTATCGCTGCTAATCATTTAGAAGGGAAAAAAAAGTAGTCTTTTTCTTGGTCCTTTATAATTGCTACTGGATTTAACTTGTTAATGAGCAATCTGTCATTTTGAATTTCCAGATTCAGCACAGATACAAAGGCGGAACTGGCTATTTGCCATTTATTTTTGAGGGTTCCTCGCCTGGGTCAGGAAAATTCGGATACTTGAGAATTCGCCGGCCGGTGTCCAGAAGTTAGTCAACTGTCTCTCATTGTGGTTAGTGGTTACTATATTAAGATACAGAACATTTCTGTATCAGTAAACTGTAACCACAATCCAGCTGCATAAATTATTATCATTATTCCAGGAATTTGTATTTCGGATGTTAATTTATAAAATCCAACTGCTTCCCCTCCGAATAATAGAGCATGTTTCAGACCAAAAATTGTCACTGATTCACCAGTGTGCATTAGAATCTGATGGGATATCCCTTTATGAAGCTGATGTGAAGGACTCGGTACAGTAGTTTTGATCGCCTCTGTGCCGTCTGTTTTTTACCGCTGCAATTTATCAACACGGAAACGAATCGTTTAATGACCCAAGACATACAGTTTTATTGCCTGACGCCCACCAGTTATTTTTTACCTCAGAATTATTCTACGTTGATTTATTTACTGGGAATTTTAACTTGACAGTCAAATTTGTCAACTTAGTTAAACGAAAGGGGTTTCCTAAAATGACTAGATACTTGTTTCAATCAGAAAAGGAACAAGGTGATAGCCTTTGAAGCTTATAGATTTACATCAAATTATTCTTTTGGTTATATACTGTCCAGCAATGGCTACCAACATCCATCATAATGCACGTCTGGGATTACAAGTCCCCACTCGCCTTTTATGAACAATTGACCATAAAATCATGGTACAACGCCTACGCCATTAATGTAAATCTAAATTCAGCAGAAAGAATGTCTGCTTTCAGGGGGCGAGGGGACTGTCGCTGCCGTCCTGCTGATAGTACGATTCGTAAGTGGCTATTCTTGTCTTCGACTCGGGCAGCTCCAGATCTTTCCTAAATTCAGCAGACATCTTGGCAAAATCCGACATCTGAGTCCTCTTCCATTCCTTTCGACAAATACAGTAAAAACAAATAAGCAAGCATGAAACAGAGTTGAGGAAAATGATGGGATGAAGGCATCGGAAGTAAAACAGCAAATGCAAATGATGGGGCTAAAAGGTGGGATTGACTGGAGCATTAAGTACATATCCAACAGATTTACAGCAAAATCCTAGATGTTCTTTTAAAATAAAAACAAAGAAAAGATAAAACCTGGTCGTGGGCTTGGTTACATCTTGGGCTCACTTCAGCTGAGACAACACAGTGGCTCGCCACATAACCTAGCTGGCAGCCATGGCAAACCTACAGCTAACCCTGACCAGATAATACTGTTGTTGGCCAGGCATGAACAATATAACCTTGATGATTTTGTGGTTGAGACGGGTCTCATACTTTCAATTATGAATTATAGGATTCATTCTTAATGCTCCTCCAAAACCAGAACAACAAAGACTAAGAACAGGTAAGATGACAGGATTTATCATTTCTAGACTACTAGATTTCCTGAGCCTGATTCTCACAGATTTAGAGCGAAAGTACATTGAAACGAAGCACATCAAAACCTTGGTTGGAGGCTTGAAAGTTCAATGGCTGTGTAAATTCAAGACAAGTGGGCAAAAAGTAAACATAGCTATCATGTAAGGAAAAGAAAAGACATGCAGTCTATTGGATGATATTGCTATCTCAGTGCGGATATGAAAAGTGTGTGGAATCTATTCCATTTTGACTTTGCAAACAAGGTTATTGACCTTGGCACTGACCAATTAATTAACTGATTTAATTACATGGTGAAACAAGAGGAAACTAGCTGAATCAATCAAGATTTCGACCATAAAAAAAGGGGTACGAATAGAGCCAAGCACAATTGCCTTGGCCTTCTGATTTTTGAAGTTTGCTGAAAGCAAAAATGGGACTCTTGGTTCACAATTCATATTCTAACATTCCCCCGTTCTCGAACATCTTGCCCGAAACTACATTAAAGCATACAGTAGCAACCTACGCAAAGAAGATTTTCAAGAAAATAAAATATAGCATGTTTACCTCAAAATCCCACTCCCCGTACAAGTTGGGATCATTCTTGTCTGACCAAACATAAGCAAATGCTTGTGACTTGTTAGATGATTCCTGCAAAATATCATCACCATCTATTACTTTCAGCAACAATATAGTACAACTCCATGAGAGCCACATGGGGCGATCTTTCTCATCTGTTTGGGGACCTTCCCCTTGAAATGGACCATAAATTTTCAAGAGTATCTGGCTTTTCATTTGAATTTTAGCCCACGCATTCGTTTAAGATGCAGACTCAAAACCACAATACTTCTTTTGCATCCACCCATGAGACATTATTCAAATTCGAAACGTCCAAAGAAAAGTATGGCAAAACTAAAAGGGCGAAATGCCACTTAACCAATCGATCATGAATTGGAAGAAAAAAAAGATGGTTGATGATCAACAATGTTCTTGACAGTCAATTCCTATCCTGCGGAGAAGGAATTGGCAGCTTACCTACTTAGCAACAACAAGGGCATGCAATCAATGAAGCATGAACATCTCATTTAAATTCGTGACAAGAAAACATTGAAGATTGTTGAACCGAACTCACTTACCATCAAAGAAACATCAACAGTGACTCTTTCATATTCAACATCCTCAAATTCATCTAAAATATACAATTCCAGATCAGTGATGCCCTGGAGAACCTGCACTAACAAAAACTCATGCATTAGATGCAGCCTAAGACACAAGAATCAAAATCACTAAAAAAACACGTTCATTAAATTTAATATTTTTTTTAAAAAAAAAAAACAAATGGCAGCAACCAAAACTTGAGATTATACATAAGAAAGATTTCTGCTTAGATCAAGAAGTGAGAAAATTAGGACTTGAACATCAAAGTGAACCATTGGGGGGGATGAAACAGACCTTTCCAGTAACTTCCTTGTTCTCCACAGGTAGAATTGCAGGGTAGACACGCCCTTTTATGCTAAACCTGTGACTACAAAACAACAACAACAACAACAACAACAAAAAGTAAGCAAAAATAAATTGCGGGTTATGATCAGCGATGAATGAGCATTAAAAAAACTGGAAAAAAGAAGAAATCGATCGATACAAGGGGAGGAAGAGTTAATATTGAAATGAAATCACAGGCCAATTTTAATTTAACGAAAAAAAAAAGACAGACTGGCCGTTGAGAATGGCTGGAGAAGATTGAGGGATGCGGCTCAAGAGGGCACGAACAACGTCATCAGCAAGAAGGCTTCCATACACGAACACGTTGTGGACCTGATTGCCTCCTACCATTGCCATTGCTGTTGTTGGCTTGT
>Ga0325400_1002876_pt1 | contig 15321 bp, 13 predicted proteins | sample PopdelMetagenome_2_FD_205662 | JGI IMG/M metagenome (GOLD analysis project Ga0325400, IMG submission 205662) | Populus deltoides microbial communities from Bellville, Georgia, United States - Xylem-PdKOR-R1 | ecosystem: Host-associated > Plants > Phyllosphere > Stem > Wood/Secondary xylem... | reverse complement strand
CCCGGATGTCCTCGCTGGTCCACCCGGCGCTCCAGCGGCTGCGGCACCTGGTCGAGCGCACCCAGCCGATGGGCGAGGAGAACACCAAGGAGAACAGCCGGCACAACATCAGCCGGCACTACGACCTTTCCAACCAGCTCTTCGAGGCCTTCCTCGACGAGACGATGAGCTACTCGTCGGCCTGGTTCGAGCCCGGCGACTCCTTCGAGGACGCCCAGCGGCGCAAGATCGACGGCGTGCTCGACCTGGCCCGGGTGGGCGGGGGCATGCACGTGCTGGAGATCGGGTCGGGCTGGGGCGGGCTGGCCATCCGGGCCGCGCAGCGCGGCGCCCGGGTCACCACGCTCACCCTCTCCTCGGAGCAGCAGTCCCTGGCCCGCGAGCGCGCCGCCGACGCCGGCGTGGACCACCTGGTCGACGTCCAGCTGTGCGACTACCGCGACGCCCGCGGCCAGTACGACGCCGTGGTGTCGGTGGAGATGATCGAGGCGGTCGGCGAGAAGTTCTGGGCCACCTACTTCACCGCGCTGGACACCCTGCTGGCCCCCGGCGGCCGGGTCGGGCTGCAGTCGATCACCATGCCGCACGACCGGATGATGGCCACCCGCCGCAGCTACACGTGGATCCACAAGTACGTGTTCCCCGGCGGGATCATCCCCTCGATCCGCTCCATCGAGGACAACCTGGCCGCGCACACCAGCCTGTCGGTGGTCGAGCGCCGCGACCTGGGCCCGCACTACGCGCACACCCTGCACCTGTGGCGTGACCGGTTCATCGACGCCTGGCCGACCCTGGACGGCGCCTTCGACGGCACCTTCCGGCGGATGTGGGAGTTCTACCTGGCCTACTGCGAGGCCGGCTTCCGCTCGGGTTACCTCGGCGTCAGCCAGCTCGGCCTGGCGCGGAACCCCTTCAGCTCCTGACCCGCCCCGGGCTCGGCACGGATCCTGGGCGTTCCCGGCGCGGAACGCGCAGGATCCGTGCCGAGCTGCGTCAGCGGAGGCGGGCTGCGTAGGCCGTGGTGATCTCGCTGCGGCAGGCGTCGGGTTCGGCGTGGGCTCGGCGGTGGCTGATGCGGATCGTCGCCCAGCCCGCGGCCAGGACCGCGGCGTCGCGCCGCAGGTCGCGCTCCCGCTGGTCCGGGGCGCGGTGGTAGGCAGCGCCGTCGAGCTCGATCGCCAGCCGGGCGGGCTCCAGGGCACCGTCCAGGTGGACGGTGCCGATCGACGTGGCCAGGCGGAACTGGCGCTGCACCGGCGGCAGCCCCGGCAGGTCGAACAGGTGGGTCAGGCCCCAGATCTCGAACTCGCTGTGCGAGCCGCCGTCGACCAGGTCGAGCAGGTGCAGCAGGGCACGGCGCCCGGGCAGCACCGGGTGCCGGGACACCTCCCGGCGCAACCCGGCGACGGTCACCACCCGCCGCCGGACGGCGCCGATCACCGCGGACCGGGCCACCTGCACCGCCCCCGGCGTCCCCCTGCTCGCGTGCGCCTCGCCCCACGCGTGGACCAGGGCGCGCCGCGCGGTGACCACCTCGAGGCCGTCGAGCACCGACCACTCGGGCACCGCCGTCCGGTGGACGCGCAACCAGCCGGGGGCCGGCGGTACGTGCCTGCCGCGCCCGACGGCGACGTGGGTGCGGGCGCCGGGGTGCCCGACGACGTCCCAGAGCGCGAGCGCCGTCCGGGCGGTGAGCTGCCCCCCGCTCCACAGCACCGCGGCCCGGCCCCGTCCGCGCCAGGTGCCGGCGGCGTCGGGCAGGGCCAGCACCCCCGGCAGCGGCCGCACGAGCCGGCCGGCGGCGACCCAGCGGCTCACGCTGCCCGGGTCGACCTCACCGAGCACCTCGCGCACGGGACGGACCCCGTCCGGGCCGAGCAGCTGCGCCAGGTCGATCGCCACGGCCGCGACGATCACCCGCGCAACCGCACCGGTCCACCCAACGGCGCCACCTGTGGACAGTCCCGCGCACCTCGGCACGGTTGCTGGGCGTTCCCGGCGGGGTGTGGCCAGGATCCGTGCCGAGCTCAGGCCGCCTTGGGGCCGTGGACGACCATCTCGTAGTAGGTCTGCACGTCGGGGGCGCGCATCGTGCTGTCGCAGGCGGCGCCGATCGCGCGCTCGACGCCCCGGGACAGGTGCTCCACGGTGTCGTTGTGGGCGCAGATGTCGAAGGCGACGACGCCCCGGGCAGCCACCATCCGGTCGATGATCGGCTGCAGCGTGGCCCGGAAGACCCGGCCGCGGCGGGCGCGCGGGTCGGTCAGGGTGAACCCGAGGTAGAAGATCGCGCCGCGCGCCGCGTGCTCGGGGTGGCGCGCGGCGAAGTAGGCGGGCTCGATCCACGGCACCGAGGACAGGTCGCCGGTGAACGTGGTGAGCCCGACCGCCGTCCCGGTCCGGTCGAAGGCCACGTACTTGTCGATCCGCTCGTCGGCCATCTCCTCGGCGAACTCCTCGGCGGTCAGCACGTGCCGGGCCGCCGCGAGCACGCGCAGCGGCTCGAACGCTGCCGTGTAGAGGTCGTAGAAGCCGTCGACCAGCTCGCCGGGGATCGTCTGCAGCCGCTCGACCCGGACGGGCGTGCGGCTCACGGGCTGGGTCGGCATCGGTCTCCTCGCGCTGGTGGCCTGGTGTGACCGGACGTAACCAGGGTGCGGCCCGGGAGGGAAGCCCGACCACGATCGGGTGACCGCGACCGATCGACGACCACCCTCGGTGATGAGACCGGGGTCACCCGCGCTCGAGCACGACCTTGCCGACCACCCCGCCGGACTCCACCTGCCGGTGGGCCTCGCGCAGGTTCTCCTCGGTGATGCCGGTCAGGGTGGTGCGCGCCGTCGTCCGCATCGTCCCGGCGTCGACCAGCCGGGCGACCTCGACCAGCAGGTCGTGCTGGTAGGCGTCCTCGGGCCGGTGCAGCGGGCGGGCGAACATGAACTCCCACAGCCAGCCCTGGCTCCTGGGCTTGAGCGGCATGAGGTCCAGCCCGACCGGGTCGTCGACGGCGACGACGGTGCCGTGCAGCGGGAGCAGCTCGGCGTAGGCCTCGACGTTGCCCGCGGAGTACGCGCTGACGACGTGGTCGACGCCGTCCGGGGCGACGGCGCGGACGGCGGCCACCAGGTCGGCGTGGTCGACGACGGAGTGCGCGCCCATCGCGGTGGCCCACTCCCGCGACTCCGGGCGGGCGGCGGTGGCGACGACGGTGAGGCCGGTCCGGGCCCGGGCGAGCTGGGTGACCATCGAGCCGACCCCGCCGGCGCCGCCGACCACCAGCAGGGTCCCGGTGCTCCCGGCGGTGAGCCCCAGCCGGTCGAAGAGCACCTCCCAGGCGGTGATCGCGGTCAGCGGGAGGGCGGCGGCCTCGGCGTGGGTCAGCGACGCCGGCTTGGGGCCGGTGACCCGCTCGTCCACCACGTGCAGCCCGGCGTTGGTCCCCGGGCGGGCGATCGACCCGGCGTGCACCACCGCGTCCCCGACGGCGAACCGGGTGACCTCCGCACCGGTGGCGACGACGACGCCCGAGGCGTCGAAGCCGAGCACCTTCGGGCCGTCGGCCGCGTCGAAGGAGGCCCGCACCTTGACGTCGACAGGGTTGACCGAGACCGCCCGGACGTCGACCAGCAGGTCGTGCGGGCCGATCGGGGGCAGCTCGAGCTCGACGGTGGCGAAGGAGTCGGGGGCGTCGACGGGGCCGGGGCGCAGGGCGGCGATCGCGGTGGTCGTGCGCGGGGTGTCCATGGGTCGGGCCAACGTCGTGGCGGCGGGACGACGTTCCCGGGCTCACGGAACGTGACCGTCCCTTCCGGTGATCCAGCCCATCGGGGGACGTCGCAGGAGCTGACCGGAACCGTTCCGGAAGTTAACTTGGTGTGGTCGCCCGATGACCATGCGTATGCGGAGGTGAGCCGGATGTCCGCATCCCCTCGCGCCGCGCGCCTGTCCCGGGTCGCCCTCCGCACGCTCGCCGTCGCGGGCATGGGCACCGGGCTCTGGCTGGCCGGCCAGGCCGCCGCCTCCGCGGAGGAGCCGGCCGCCCCGCCCCCGCTGCTCGGCGGCGTCGTGCAGCAGGTGACCGCCCCCGTCGCGCAGGTCGCGGCCCCGGTCGTCCAGGGCGGGGCCGCCGCGGTCTCCCAGGTCGTCACCCCGGTCGTCGTGCCCGTGGTCGCGCCGGTGGTCAGCAGCGCGGCGCCGGCCGTCTCCGCCGTGGTCGCCCCCGTGGCCGCCGTGACCGCGCCGGTTCCGGCCGCCGCGGCCCCCGTCCTCGCCCCGGTCGCCTCCGCGGCCGCCCCCGTCGTGGCGCCCGTGGCCTCCGCGGCCGCCCCCGTCGTGGCGCCCGTTGCCTCCGCGGTCACCCCCGTCGTGGGCGCGGTGGCGCACCCGGTCGCAGCGGCCACCGCGCCGCTGACCAGCGCGCTCACCCCGGTCACCGGGAGCCTCTCGCCGGCCCTGCAGGCGCTGACCCCGGTGCTGCAGGCGGTCGCCCCGGCCCTGCAGGCGCTGGCCCCCCTGACCGGCGCCCTGGCCCCGGCGGTGGACGCGCTGTCCCCCGTGACCGACGTCCTCGCCCCCGTCGTCGGTGTGCTCCCGGCCGTCCCGACCCCGGTCACCCACGGGCCCACCCCGGCCGCGGACGGGCCGGGCACCCTCGCCGCCGGTGCGGTCCCCCACGCCGCCGCCGCCACCGGGCCCACCGCCGTCGATCTGACCACCGGCGCCACCGCCGCGGTCGCCGACGACGTCCGGCCGGTCGCGCCGGCCACCCCGCTCCCCGGGCTGCCCCTGACCCCGGCCCCGGTCCCCTCCGGCTCCACCGGCGGCGCCGCTGGCCCGACCTCCCCCGACCAGGCGGCCGACCTGTCCGCCGTCCTCGGGCCCACCACCTCCGCCGCGGCCGCCGCGGCGGCCCTGGCCGCCCGGGACGCCCTGGCCGGCCCCGCGTTCGACCCCTCCTTCTCCCCCGACTGACGGGACGCCCCGCCCGGCCTCTGCGCGCCGAGCCCGGCACACCCCGGCCCGCCTGACGTGCGGGACCGGTCCCCCTCACTCGGACCTCTCGAAGGAGCTCTGCCATGAACGTGTGGATCAAGCGCGGCCTGCAGACGGCCCTGCTGACCGGTGGCCTGGTGGCCCTCGGCGGCGGGATCGCCTCGGCCAGCGACGGCCTGGACGTCACCGTCCCGGTGACCGTCAGCGGCAACGCGGTCGGCCTGCTCGGCGACGCCGGCAGCACCGGCACCGCCGCCCCCGACACCACCCTCGGCCTGGACGCCGGCGCGCTGAGCGTCTCGGTGCCGATCACCGTCAGCGGGAACGCGGTCGGCGTCCTGGGCGACAGCACCGCCCAGGCCGGCACCCCGGCCCCCGCGCCCGCCCCCGCCACGGACGGCGGCAGCGGGATCGACGTCGCCCTGCCGGTGACCGTGACCGGCAACGCGGTCGGCGTCCTCGGCGACGCCTCCGCCACCGGGACCACCACCCCGGCGCCCGCGCCCGCCACCGACGGCGGCAGCGGGATCGACGCCGACGTCCCGGTGACCGCCTGCGGCAACGGCATCGGCGTCCTCGGCGACGCGGACGGGACCTGCACGACCCCCGCGCCGGCTCCCGACGACCAGTCCGGCGGCGTCGACGTCGACGTCCCCGTGCTCGTCGGCGGGAACGGCGTCGGCGGCCTGGGCGGCACCGGGACCGGCACCGTCGGCTCGGGCTCGGGCTCGGGCTCGGGCACCGGCACCGGGTCGGGCTCCGGGACCGGCAACGGGTCCGGCATCGACGTGGACGTCCCCGTGACCGCCTGCGGGAACGGCATCGGCGTCCTCGGCGACGCCGCCGGCACCTGCACCACCGCCGGCGGCGGCACGCGCACCGGCACCCCCGGCGCCGGCACCCCCGGCACGGGCGGTGGGCTCGACGTGGACGTCCCGGTCGTGGTCTGCGGCAACGGCATCGGCCTGCTCGGCGACGCCGCCGGCGACTGCGCCCTCCCCGGCACCGGCGGTCCCGGCACCGGCACCCCCGGTACGGGCGGCCCCGGCGGCCCGGGTGTGGACGTCGACGTCCCGGTGACCGTCTGCGGCACCGCGATCGGCCTGCTGGGCTCCGGCTCGGCGACCTGCGGCCCGACCACCACCCCGCCGACCACCGAGGAGCCCCCGGTCGTCACCGACCCGGAGCCGCCGGTGGTGGACCACCCGCAGGGCCCGCAGCACCCCGTCGCCGGTGACCACCCGGCCGTCGACCGCGTCGCCCCCGTGGTGGCCGGCTCGGCGTCGGCGTCCCAGCAGGCCTCCGCGGGCACGCTGGCCTACACCGGCAGCGACCTGGGCGCCGTCCTCCTGGCGGGGCTGCTGGCCCTCGCCGCCGGGGCGGGCCTGCTGCACACCGCGCGCCGCGCCCGCTGACGCGCACAGCACCGGCCCGGCCGTCCACCGACGGCCGGGCCGGTGCCCTGCGCCCCCGGCCCGGCTAGCGTCGGGCCGTGCGGGGACGCGGTGCGGTGTGGCTGGTCGTGTGGGTCTTCACCGTCGTCATGCTGGGCGGCACGGTGCCGGCGCCGCTCTACCCGTTCTACGTGCGGTCGCTGCACCTGTCCGAGCTGCAGGTGACGGTGGTGTTCGCCGCCTACGCGGTGGGCACGCTGGCGGCGCTGCTGCTCGGCGGCGGGCTGTCCGACCGGGTCGGCCGCCGTCCGGTGCTCGCCCTGGCCGTGGGCACCGCAGTGGCGTCGACGCTGGTCTTCCTGCTCGCCCCGACCCTGCCGGGGCTGCTGGTCGCGCGGGTGCTGTCGGGGTTGTCGGTCGGGCTCACCACGGGGACGGCGACGGCGGCCATCGCCGAGCTGCACCCCGACCGGCGGACGGCGACCACCCTGGCCACCGTCGCCAACATGGGCGGCCTGGGCCTCGGGCCGGTCGTGTCCGGGGTGGTGGCGCAGCACGTGCCCGGCCCGACGGTCGCCCCCTACCTGGCCTTCCTGGTCCTGCTGCTGCCGGTGCTCGCGCTCGGGACGGTGCCCGAGACCCGCCCCCGCACCGGGGGGCTGGCCGGCGCGGTCCGTCCGCAGCGGCTGTCGGTGCCGCGGGGCACCCGGCCGCGCTTCGCCGCCGCCGCCGTGGGCGGGTTCGCGGCCTTCGCCGTCCTGGGGCTGTTCACCTCGCTGACGTCCTCGTTCCTCGGGCAGGAGCTCGGCGACCCCGGCCCGCAGCTGGTCGGCCTGTCGGTGGCGGTCATGTTCGCCGCCGCGGTGGGCTGCCAGCTGCTGGTGCAGCGGTGGGCCCCCGACCGGGCGGCCCTGGTCGGTGCGGGCCTGCTGCCGGCCGGCACCGCGCTCGTCGTCGTCGCCCTGGCGGTCGGGTCGCTGCCGCTGTTCCTGCTCGCCGCGGTCGTCGGCGGCGCCGGGGTCGGGTTCAGCTTCCAGTCCGCCGTCGCCCGGGTGGGCGGGCTGGCCTCGGCCGACGAGCGGGCGGCGGTGACGTCGAGCTTCTTCGTCGTGGCCTACCTCGGGATCACCGTGCCGGTGGTCGGGGTCGGCGAGATCGCCACCGCGTCGTCGCTGACGACGGCCGCGGTGGCGCTCGCCGTGCTGGTCCTGGCGCTGTCGGCCGGGGCGGCCGTGCTCACCCGGCGGCACCCCACCCCGGCCTGACGGTCAGGAGAACAGGGCGCTGTAGCCGTTGAGGGCGGGCTGGCCGCCGAGGTGGGCGTAGAGCACCGTCGCGTCGCGCGCGATCTCGCCGCTGCGCACCAGCTCGATGGTCGCGGCCATCGACTTCCCCTCGTAGACCGGGTCGGTGACCATGCCCTCGGTGCGGGCGGCGGTCTCCATCGCCCGCAGGGTGGTGTCGTCGGGGATGCCGTAGACGCCGGCGTGGAAGCGCTCGTCGAGCTCCACGTCCGCCGGCGTCAGCTCACGCTGCAGCCCGATGGCGGCGGCGGTGCGCTGGGCGATCCGCAGCACCTGGTCGCGGGTCTCGGCGGGCTTGGCGGAGGCGTCCACGCCGAGCACCCGGCGCGGCCGCCCGCCGTCCTCCTCGAGCTTGGCGAACCCGGCCACCATCCCGGCCTGGGTCGACCCGGTCACCGAGCAGACCACCACGGTGTCGAAGAAGACCCCCAGCTCGGCCTCCTGCGCGGCGACCTCGTAGGCCCAGCCGGCGAAGCCGTGCCCGCCCAGCGGGTGGTCCGACGCCCCGGCGGGGATGGCGTAGGGCTTGCCGCCCCGGGCCTCGATCTCGGCGAGCGCGGTCTCCCACGACTCCTTGAACCCGATGCCGAACCCGGCCTTGACCAGCCGGACGTCGGCCCCGGCCAGCCGGCTGATCAGGATGTTGCCGACCTTGTCGTAGACGGCGTCGGGCCACTCGACCCAGCTCTCCTGCACCAGCACGCACCCCAGCCCGAGGTGCGCGGCGACCGCGGCGACCTGGCGGGTGTGGTTGCTCTGCACGCCGCCGATCGAGACCAGCGTGTCGCAGCCCTGGGCGAGGGCGTCGGCGACGAGGTACTCCAGCTTGCGGGTCTTGTTGCCGCCGTAGGCGATGCCGGAGTTGCAGTCCTCGCGCTTGGCCCACACCGCGGCGCCGCCGAGGTGCTCGGTGAGCCGGTCGAGCCGGTGCACCGGCGAGGGCCCGAACAGCAGGTTCGTGCGCGGGAAGTCGGCCAGCGTGGTCGGAACAGTCGTCATGGGTTCTCCTCGGTCAGCTCGGACAGCAGCGCCGTCCAGATGGCGGTGGTGGTGGCGACGGCCTCGGCGACGTCCCCGGCAGCGCAGGCGGTGATCAGGCGGTCGTGCAGGTCGACGGAGTCCGTGCCGTGCGCGGCGGCGAAGCGCAGCCGCTCCAGTCGGCGGACCAGCGGGGTGAACCGGTCGACGGTGGCCCGCACCGCGCCGTTGCCGGCCCGGTCGACCAGCACGTCGTGCAGCTCGTCGTCGCAGGCCAGTGCGGTGTCGACGTCCCCGGCGGCGACCGCGGCCGCGAACCGGGCGTTGGCGTCGCGCATCGCGGCGACGTCCTCGGCGGTGACCAGCGGGACGGCGGTGGTCACGGCGAGCTCGTGCATCGCCCGGACGACGACCGCGGCGTCGTGCACCACCGAGGGGACGACGGCGGTGACCCGGGTGTGGCTCTGCGGCTTGGACTCCACCAGGCCCTCGTCGGCCAACCGCGCCAACGCCATCCGCACCGGCGCGACCGACAGCCCGAGGCGGCCGGCGAGCTCGGCGTCCTTCACCACGCCGCCGGGGGGCAGCTCGCCGCTGACGATCGCCTCGCGCAGCAGGGCCGCGGCGCGGTCGCGGAGCAGCACCCGTTCCATGACTGACATCTAAGATGTCAGTTGCACCTCACGTCAAGGGGTCGCCCGGCAGCCGGGACCACAGCAGCTCGTCGTGGCGCCGCCCGTCGCCGTACCGGTAGGACTGCCGCAGCCGCCCCTCCAGCACGAACCCGGCGAGCTCGGCGACCCGCCCGGACGCGGTGTTCTCCACCGCGTGCGCCAGCTCCACCCGCTCCAGCCCCAGCTCGGCGAACGCCCACCGCACGACCGCGTCGACCACCCGCGGCGCGACCCGCCGCCCCCGGGCGGCGGGCACCACCCAGTAGCCGATCTCGGCCGCGCCGTCGTGGATCGAGTGCAGCGACACCGAACCCAGCAGCACCCCGCCGGTGTCCACCACCGCGCAGGACACGTGGTCCTCGCCCTCGCTGCGCCGGGCCAGCCACTCCGCGGCCTCCGCGCGGGAGCCCGCCCCGCTGCCGTTCCACTGCCGGATCGCCGGGTCCTGCAGGGCGGCCCAGACCGCGTCCAGGTCGGTCGCCAGCCAGGGCCGGACGACGAGGTCCCCCAGGATCAGACGCAGCATGCCGACTACGGTCCCGCCCATGACCCGTGAGCGCACCTACACCTGGGGCGACCCGATGGAGTCCGCCGCCGAGGTGATGACCAGCGCCGGAATCGACGTGCTGCGCGGCATCGCCGAGGGCCGGCTGCCGGCCGCCCCCATCGCCGCCACCCTGGGCATGGGCCTGGAGTCGGTGGAGCCGGGGAAGGTCGTGTTCACGATCGAGCCGGCCGAGTTCCACTACAACCCGATCGGCTCGGTGCACGGCGGGGTCTACGCGACGATCCTGGACTCCGCGACCGGCTGCGCGGTGCACTCGATGCTCCCGGCCGGGGTCGGCTACACCAGCCTGGACCTCACGGTGAAGTTCCTGCGGGCGATGACCACCCGCACCGGCCTGGCCCGCTGCACCGGCACGGTGACCCACCTGGGCGGGCGCACGGCGCTGGCCGAGGCCCGGCTCACCGACGCCGACGACCGGCTGCTGGCCACGGCGACCAGCTCGATCCTGGTCATCCGCCCGCAGCCGGGCGCCGCGGTCAGCTGAGGACGCCGGGGGCGATCACCGCGCCGTACCGGGCGAAGGCCTCGGCCGGCTCCAGCGGGCGGTCCATCAGGTAGCCCTGCGCCTGGTCGCACCGGTCGTCGCGCAGGTCATCGAGCTGGGAGACCCGCTCGACGCCCTCGGCCACCACGCCCAGGCCCAGGATGTGCGCGGTCTGGATCATCAGGGTGACCAGGGACCGCTGGGCCGGGTCCTCGGAGGCGACGAAGGACCGGTCGATCTTCAGCGTGTCCACCGGCATCGCGCCGAGCTGGCCGATGCTGGTGTAGCCGGTGCCGAAGTCGTCGATGGCGATGCCCACGCCCAGCGCGCGCAGCCGGGCCAGGTGGTCCAGCGCGGCCGGGGAGTCCACCAGCACGGTCTCGGTCACCTCCAGCACCAGCAGCGCGGCGGGCAGGCCGGCCGCGGCGAGCGCGTCGCGCACGTGGTCGACCACCCGCGGGTCGGCCAGGTGCCGGCCGGACAGGTTCACCGCCATGGTCGGGCCCCCGGCGGACTCACCCCGCGCCGCACGCCAGGACGCCAGCTGGGCGGTGGCCCGCCGGAGCACCCAGGCGTCGAGGTCGCAGACCAGGTCGGAGTCCTCGGCGACCGGGATGAACTCCGACGGCGGCACCGAGCGGCCCTCGTGCTCCCAGCGCAGCAGCGCCTCCCAGCCGGTCACCTCGCCGCTGACCACCTCGACCACCGGCTGGTAGACCAGCCGCAGGCCACCGTGCTCCAGCGCGTCGCGCAGGTGGGCGTCGAGGTCGCGGCGGGCGGCCATCCGGGAGCGCAGCTCGTCGTCGAACAGCTCGACCCGGCCCTTGCCCCGCGCCTTGGCCAGGTAGGTGGCGGCGTCGGCCTGGGCGATGAGCGTCTCGCCGACCAGCTGGCCGTCCTGGGAGACGGCGACGCCGATGCTGGCGCCGACGTGCACGGCGACCTCGCCGCCCGAGGCGTGCGGCACCAGGACGTCCTCGGCCACCGCGGTGACCAGGCGCTCGGCGAGGGCGACCAGCGACCGGACGTCGTCCACCGGCTCGATGAGCGCGACGAACTCGTCCCCGCCGAGGCGGCAGACGGTGTCCCCGGCCCGGACCCCGGCCGCCAGCCGGCCGGCCACGGTGCGCAGGAGGGCGTCGCCCGCGGCGTGCCCGGCGCGGTCGTTGACCGCCTTGAACCCGTCGAGGTCGACGAACAGGACGCCGACCATCGAGCCCGAGCGCTGGCCGCGGGCGAGGGCGGCGTCGACCAGCTGCAGCGCCTGCGCGCGGTTGGGCAGGTCGGTGAGCGGGTCGTGGGCGGCCTGGTGGGCGAGCTCGGACTGCAGCCGGTCGCGCAGCTGCACCGACCGCACCAGCTGCTGCACCGAGTCGTGCACGACCTCCCCGAGCGGGCCGGGCAGCGACTCCGACAGCGTCGGGCTGTCCAGCTCGCCGCGGGCCACGGCGGCGGCCTGGTCCTGGATGCGGCGCAGGCTGCCGACCGCGTCGTCGAGCGCGCCGGAGACGGTCCGCACCTCGCGGGGCCCGGCCACCGGCACCTCGACCAGGGCACCCCGGCTGATCTGGGCGGCCTGCCCGGCGACGGCGGCCAGCGACCGGGTGACCGAGCGGCCGATCGCCCAGGCGGCCGCCCCGGCCACCAGCGCGACGAGCAGACCGCCGACCAGCGTCGCGGTGCGCTCGGTGTCGGCGGCGGTCCGCTCGGCCGTCGCGGCGTCGACGGCTGCGGACACGGCCGCGACCAGCAGGTCGTCGGCGGCGGTGGCGCGCGCGTCGGCGGCGGTGACCAGGCCGGACACGGTGAACAGCGGCAACGCCGCGGGGGTGTCGCCGGCCGCGTCCAGCGTGGCCGCCAGCGTGCGTGCCGGCTCGCCGTCCTGCAGCTGCTGCCAGCCGGTCGCCAGCGCCGGGGACCGCAGCCCGGACATGCCGGCGACGGCGGTCGCGTACTCGTCGCGGGCGGCCGGCCAGGAGGCCCCGGTGGCCATGCCGCTGGCGGAGGCGAAGGTCCAGCCGAGGAACTGGGGCAGCTGGCGGCTGCCGGCCTGCACGTAGCGGGCCACCAGGTCCACGTCGGTCACCGCGGCCGTGGTGGCGCCGGAGATGTCGGTGGCGGAGGCGGCCGACACCGCCTCCTGGGACGCCGTGGCCAGCTCGTCGGCGGCCGCGCCCATGCCGTAGTAGGCGTCGGCGAGGGAGCCGATGTCCTGGCCGGGTGCGTCGACCGCGGCGCGCAGGCCGGCCACGGCGTCGCGGGCGCGCTGGGCCGGACCGGCGCCCCCACCGGTGGCCGCCGCGGCGTCGAGCGCCGCGTCGGTCGCGGTGCGCGCGGCGGCCAGGCCGGTGCGGGCGGCGTCCAGGGCCGTGGCGGCGAACGCGGCGGGCACCCCGAGGCTCTGCGCGGTCCCGGGGTTGCCGAGCGCCCCGACGGTGAGCATCGGCAGCACCTCCCGGTCCACGGCACCGGCGGCGGTGGCCAGGGCGGCCGCGGACCGGACGGCGGCCTCGGCGTCGGCGGCCGCACCGGCGGCGGCGGTCGACCGGGCCACGAGGAAGGCGGCGAAGACCCCGACCCCGAGCAGCGGGACGAGGACGAGCGCGGCGAGATGGGTCCACAGGGGCAGACCGGTGCGGGCGGAGCGGCGGGTCACACCTGTGCATCGGGCGGTCCGCGGCCCGACTGGACACCACCCACCCCGTGCTGGGGATCCGGCCCCCGCCGTCCTCGGATGCGCCGCCGTGGTGGAGTGGTGCGGTGAGCGACCCCGCCGTCCGCCCCGCCCGCCGGCCCGACGTCCCGCGCCTGTCGGCCACCCTGGCCCGCGCCTGGGCCGACTACCGCTGGTCGGCCTGGGCGCTGCCCGAGGACGGCCGGGCGCAGCGGCTGCACCGCTGGTGCGAGCTGGCCGTGCTGCGCGGCCTGGACACCGGCTCGGTGTGGACCACCGACGACGGCGCCTGCGTGGCGGTGTGGGCCCCGCCCTCCCCGCCGCCGGTGGCCGAGGACCTGCAAGTGGTGCTGGACCGGGACCTGCCGCGGATGCTGGGCAGCCGGCAGCCGGTGGTGCTGGCCAGCGAGCGGCTGGCCGAGCAGGGCCTGCCCGACGAGCCGCACTGGAGGCTGGTCGCGCTCGGCACGCTCGCCGACCGCCGGCACGCGGGCCTGGCGGCGCAGGTGTGCCGGCCGGTGCTCGAGCGCTGCGACGCCGAGGGCGTGCCGGCCGCGCTCACCGCCTACACCCGGCTGGCGGTCACCTGGGCGCAGCGGCAGGGCTTCGCGGTCACCCACGCCACCCGCACCGCCGTGGACCACGAGCTGCCGGCCTGGGCGATGGTCCGCCGGCCGGCCACCGGGTCAGGCGGCGGCGAGGGCCGCGTCGACGGGTAGCTGCAGCGCGCGGGCGAGCTCGGCCGACCGGTCCCCGGCGATCCGCGGCGACCGGGTGAGGAGCGCGACGGCGACCATGTAGGAGTCCTCGTCGGCCCAGCCGCGGCCGGCGTCGACGAGCTCGCGGATCCGGCGCAGCACCTTGGGCTCGCGGCTGTAGTGCCCGAGCTCCAGCGGCATGGCCAGGAAGCTGGCCACCCGGAACCCGGCGTCCGCGGCGGCCTGCAGGGTGCCCACGGGGTCGGCGTAGCTGGCCACCGCGGCCACCACGTTCTCCCAGGGCCCCTCCAGCACCCGCAGCAGCAGCGCGTTGCCGTCCGGGCCGCCCCACAGGCCCGGCAGCTGCAGGTCGCCGTCCGGGGCGGGCAGGTAGGGCGGGTTGGTGATCACCGTGCGGGCGGAGGACCCGGCGCTTCCGGCGAAGAAGTCACCGTGCTCGACGGTGTACCGGCCGGCCACGCCGTGCTCGGCGACGACCTGCCGGGCGGCGGCGACCGAGGCGGCGTCGATGTCCCACGACCGGACGGCCAGCTCCGGCAGCCCGGAGAGGACCTCGGACACCGCGCGGGCGTCGCCGGTGCCCAGCTCGACCACGCCGTCGTCGGCCCAGTCGAGCTCGCGGGCGTACTGGCGCAGCACCAGCCCGAGGGAGCAGGCGAAGTGGGCGGACTCGGCGGTGCAGTCGAACGGCATGCGGGGACTCCAGCGTCTCGCGGGCGTCACGCCGGCCGTGGTCTCCAGCCCTCGTGGGTGCCGGGGTCCCTCCCCGCTGCGGCGGCCCGCCAACCATCCCCAGGTCAGCGGGCCGCCGGGCGCGGTCAGTCGCGCGGGCCGCCGGCGACGTAGATGACCTGGCCGGAGACGAACCCGGCGCCCTCGCTGGCCAGGAAGGACACGGTGTGCGCGATGTCCTCGGGCTGGCCCACCCGGGCGACCGGGATCTGCTTGGCGGCGGCGGCCTTGAAGTCCTCGAAGGGCATGCCCACGCGCTCGGCGGTCGCGGCGGTCATCTCGGTCTCGATGAACCCGGGCGCGATGGCGTTGGCCGTGACGTTGTAGCGGCCCAGCTCGATGGCCAGGGTCTTGGTGAAGCCCTGCATGCCGGCCTTGGCCGCGGAGTAGTTGACCTGGCCGCGGTTGCCCAGCGCCGACACCGAGGACAGGTTCACGATCCGGCCCCACTCGGCGGCGACCATGTGCTTCTGCGCCGCGCGGCTCATCAGGAAGGCCCCGCGCAGGTGCACGCCGAGCACGGCGTCCCAGTCGGCGGTGCTCATCTTGAACAGCAGGTTGTCGCGGGTGATGCCGGCGTTGTTCACCAGCACCGTCGGGCCGCCGAGGGCCTCGGCGACGCGGTCGACGGCGGTGGCCACCGACTCCTCGTCGGACACGTCCGCGCCCACCGCCACGGCGTCGCCGCCGGCGGCCTTGATCGCGTCGACGGTGCCCGCGCACGCGCCCTCGTCGAGGTCGAGGACGGCGACGGACATCCCGTCGGCGGCGAGCCGGGTGGCGATGGCCGCCCCGATCCCCC
>Ga0325400_1002875_pt1 | contig 15325 bp, 6 predicted proteins | sample PopdelMetagenome_2_FD_205662 | JGI IMG/M metagenome (GOLD analysis project Ga0325400, IMG submission 205662) | Populus deltoides microbial communities from Bellville, Georgia, United States - Xylem-PdKOR-R1 | ecosystem: Host-associated > Plants > Phyllosphere > Stem > Wood/Secondary xylem... | reverse complement strand
AAATCTCTGGGTTTATTGTCTTTAAAAGAGTGAGAGATAATGATGTTATAGGAGACACTAGCTAGGTAGCCATGTTACACCATATGCTGGACCAAATCTTTTATAATATATAAAAACATGTAGAAGTGATGATAACTATAATAATTTAATATCAAAAGTTAAAATAAAAAAAATCAATTTTTTTTAAAAAAATTGGGAAAAAAACTCTATTGGGTGGTAGCATGTTTAATGCTTTTTTTTTTTAGGATATTTTAGTTTTTTCAACTATTTAAAAAAATAAAAAAAATTAAATCCGAGCAATGTTTTTTTTTTATTATAAGAATAAATTAGTAAATATAAAAAGAACTATTTACCCATTTATTTTGAAAATACCACTTGTACCTCACAAAAGATCAACTTACCCTTAAATTTGCTTTTTTTTTTGGTTGTTACTATATAGGAGAAAAACATCATTATATTATAATAATTTATAGTATAATGAGTTTATCTTCAGAGTGAATCATTCAATACTTTTAGTGTTTTTTAATATTGTTTTTATTTTGAAATAATATAAATTCATTTTAAATTTAATTCAAAATCAAATTTATTTTTGTTCTATATATCTTTCTTTGCTCATTTAACCAAATACTTTTTTCTTTATCAATTATTTTTGTTCATAATACTAACAAATATTGCAAACTAGTGGTTTGGACTATAAATATTTGGAAGTGTGACAGTGATTGATTTTTAAAGTGTTTTTTATTTTAAAATACATCAAAATAATATTTTTTTTAATTTTTTAAAAATTATTTTTGATATCAGCACATCATGATGATATAAAAATATCAAAAAATTATTAATTTGAAATGAATAAAAAATAAAAAAATTAATTTTTTTTAAAAAATACTTCTGAAATATAATACTAAAAATACCCGAAATAAAGTGGGTTAAGGTTAATGGAATGCAAATTTGGTGGAAACGATGGTGAAGAAAAAGAGGGAGAAACCTTTTTGTAATTACAATTGAAAAATGTTTTGTGGTAAAATCACCTCTGCTCTTCTTCAGGAAACTTCTGCTCAACTTACTAACAACGTTTTAGATAGTTTAAAACCAGAATAAGTTAAGAATAACTGAAGACATCGATCCGTAAGAGAGAGAACTTTTACAATTTATCCTCAGTTTGAGGTGATCATCCCACAAATCTCTCAACGAGAACAAAGTTCTGGTGGAGTTATGAAAGAACTATCTCAACTCAATAGTTTAAATTGTTAGATAAGGTTTTACAATATGATTTATATTATTCTCAACACGCCCCCTCAAGTAAAAACCCTTTGGCCTTGTAATTTGCATAGACCCACGTTACCTTGTGCTTAATTTTTATCAAATAAATAGGGATGGTGAGATTCGAACTCGTGACTGCTTGATCATCAAGGCTTTGATACCATGTTAAAGAACTATCTCAACCCAATAGCTTAAGCTGTTAGGTACGATTCTAGAATATGATTTATATTATTTTCCAACAGGAGCTAGCATACCTTAACAAATATAGAGAGAATGTGTTTGAGAGTGTAATTATAATTATTTTTTATTTAAAAATATATTAAAATAATATTTTTTTATTTTTTTAAAAATATTTTTGATATTAATGTATTAAAATAATTTAAAAACATTAAAAAATATTAATTTGAAGAAAAAAAATAAAAATTTTTAAATATTTTTAAAAATATTTTTAAAATACAAAAATAAATATTCACAATTAGTCTTTGTGCTTATAATCATCAAACAGAATTTTTCTACTTCAAACACGATATATATATGTATATATATGATTATTCTTTTTGCAAGAATTTCTCTCTCTCTTTCTTTCTTTATTTCAACTCGCTGCGCCATTGCAGCTTGGTCAAGGGCCCTCACCGGTCACCACCTAAACCTAATAACTATTTTCCCCTTATTAAATACCTCCAGGCCTCTCACGTGCTAGCAGGACTAGCACTGCTTTCCTCACAACACCATACTCTCTCTGGTGATTAGCTGCTAGCTCAAGATTTCTGGATTGACTTCGTCGAGTGGATTTCCCATCTAAATTAATAAAGTACACACACGCTTTACCTAATCTGTCAGTAGACAGAGTAGAGGCAACCAGACTAAAACAAAAAAAATATTCATCAATTCTTTTGACTGTCGAAAGCTTGATTCCTCAAGAATAAGATCTCTCTAGTTCATATAATAGGATATCTCGTAAATAGATTGAGACTCCATTTGTGTGTGGTCTGTGTTTTACTGCAATAACAAATTTAAAAATACTTCATTAATTAAATCACACTATATATTTGCATGAGTTCCACTAAAAAAATTAAATATTGACTAAAAAAGTTATAATTTTTTATTTGTTTTTAAAAAAATCTATATTTTCAAACTATAACAAGAAAAACTATATATCATGATACCAAAAATATACTAAATTCAATTTAACTCATTTAACAATGTAAATTAGATCATATGGAATATGAAGTTTTACTTTTATTTACATGGACAATATATTTATTCCAAAAAAATGCATTTTTTTTGTGGTTCTGTTTGTTTTTGCGTTTGAAAAGCGTTTTTGAAAAAAATTAATTTTTTATTTTATTTTTTTGCTTCAAATTAATATGTTTTAGATTATTTTGATGCGCTGATATCAAAAATAATTTTTAAAAAATAAAAAATATATTATTTTAATATATTTTTAAGTAAAAAATATTTTAAAAAACAATCACCTCCATACTCTAATTAGAATTAATATTGTGAGCTCTTGTAGTTCCGTTTGAATCTTAAAATGTGTTTAAGAATATAATAAAGATGAATATGGTAACTTGTTTCATGTGGAACCTTATTAAAAAGTAAAAGCAAAATTATGTAAGGCTTGTTTTTAATGATAATGTTTTGTGCATTATATGATTTGTATTTAAAAAAATAAATAAAAATATTACCGCATCATAAAATATAAAATATTATTTTAATATATTTTTAAATAAAAAATACTTTAATAAACAATATGATTTCAATTAACTTGCACGATGTGCATCTATTCGGCATTTATCCTAGTCCTTGAAAAGGAAAAAAGAAGGAGAAAAAAGACACTGCTAAGCTACCAGGACCCATGAGCAGCTCCTACTTCTGTAGACTGCAACAACTATATATATATATATATATATATGTATGATGTCCATATAAAACTAACTACTACGTACTATGAACATCTGCAGGACTCTCAGTCTCACACTCGTTCAAGTAGCGAACAGACTTCACTACAAAGTTAATAAAAAGGAGGAAAAGTTCAAATTGTTCTCATTGTTAATATTATTGCTAGCTAGACGTTCACTACTTCAAAGGAGCTCAGCCATAAAGATTAACGGTCACTTTTCTCCTTGATCTTCGTTCGTCAGATCCCAAGAGATTCACAGAAAGTAAGTCATAAGTACTTACCGCTGCTTTCGTGACTTCTGCTTCTTCTTCTTCTTCTTCTTCTTCTTCTACGATTTTTGTTTCATTTGATGTCTCTTTCATTCCCAAGCTTTTCACTGTTTGATTTGTATGTTAGTACTGTTGCTTTCTTGTGGTAATTTAACTGTTACTGTTTGCATTGCTTTGTCCTTGACGTATATATATAACCACGTCGGTAATGACTGGCTACTGAGAAAATGGTGGAGAGAAAATGAAAATTAAAACAAGAGAAGAAAAGAAGTTAAAGCTAGAGTTTTTTTTTTTTTCTTGAATCCAAATCAAAGCTCTGATCCTTATGTTGAGTTTTTTTTTTGAATCCAAATCAAAGCTCTGATATACTTTTTCCTTACGTTTTTCTCCAGCAACATGATGAATTTGAATGGAAGTTTCAGAATTATATGTCGAAGCACAAAAAAGAAATGTGTATATATATAATTCTTTGCCTGCAAACTGAATTGTTTGGTTATTTTAGGGACTGAAAATGGCACTATTATTTTTCCCACTTCTTCACTGTTTTAATGGCATTCTCTTACATTAATTGGCCAGTGCTAACAAAAAAAATCCAGCAATGAGCATTGATGATGGAAGTGAATGCACTGTAAGGTAAGACAGAAACGGCCAAGAACGTTCCCCCCTGTTTCTTTTTTCTCTCTTATATTTTGTGCAATATTTGCTTTATATATATTAATTAAATTGATGCTAGGTTTTGGCCTCATAAAGTATATATGTGTTCTTCGACAAGTTTAAAAACATTGCTGAGATTTGTTCTAGTGATCAGATTGCTTTATAGTTGACGTGCATGGAAATGACTTAAAGAAATTGTGTGATTAATTCTATCCATGTATATATAAAAACAAAAATACTTATAAATCAAAATCTTTAAAAACTAAGAACGAAGAAAAATACACAAAATATTTAGTTTTTATTTGTTAGTCATTACAATTATTCAATTATAAAAATTTAATTTGAATAGAAAAACAATTCCTTTTAATAAAAAACTCTAATAATACTGAATAGAAAAATAAAATACAAATAAATAAATAGAATCCTAGAGTTATTACTATAATTTTCCAATAAATCACTTGCTTAATTAAATAAAACTCATAAATCTTAAGAAAATTATCAACTAAATAAATATTACAATGAAAATTTTTTATTTTAAAATAATGAGATTTATTGTCTTGCTTTTTTTTTAATATAAAAAAAGCAAAACGAATTAAAAAGAATGAAAAGGAAAGATGGAGGTCAAATTAGGTGTTCGATAAGGCTAGGAAGGGTCATACGACAGATGAGCAAAGCCCTCCCCATCCCTCCTAGTAGGTGAACTGTTCTTTTACCCTATATATTCATCAGTGTTCCTCTCTGTCCTCATGGTTTGGAATTTACCAACTTTATCCTTTAGTTAAATAAAAAAAACAACAACCAATTTGACCTTTAACAATAAAAGGCTAACAAAAAAATAACCACATTTTTATATTTTTTTATATTTCACTCACCTTTTGCTCTCAAATCTCCATATATATATATATATATAATAAAATCTAGAAAAACACTTAAAGGAAGAAAAAAAGAAGAAGCTAAAGAGAAAATTGAGAATTTTAGAAATTAAAAAGGTAACTTTGAGAATTGTTAAACTATAAAAGCAAAAATAAAATATTAATAAATCTGCAAGGGCAAAAATTAAGTTTCTTTTACCTTGTATTGTTGTTGAGGTATAAAGTTAACCTACATCGGAGCTATGTACATTTCAAGTAAATTTATATCTAGACATATCATATATTTAAAGCATAGTTATAAGAATCTACTTGAAATCAACCTTGTTTAAGGTCTAGGTTGCGAATCGGGTGAGTTGATTCAAATCAATAAAGTTTTTTTTTAAATCTAAAACAATATTATCTTGAAAAATATCAAGTTTTTCACTTGCCTGAGTCGGCCCTTAAAACAACGCTCACTAGGTTGATTAACTAGAGCACTAATTTAAGTCTTATAAGGAGGATTTAAATTATCAAAAAGATATGATGGAATTTAGGAAAGGAAACAACAACCCTATTGTTTAGTCCATGACATGTTATATATATATATATATATATATATATATATATATATATATATAAAAGATTAAGAACTACAATTTGAATATAAACAAAAATTGTAAATTGATAGGTGCTATGGAAAAAATTAAGATTCAATTAAGAAATTAGAAAGCAAACAAAATAAGTATGATTGTACTATTGTTAGATTCTGGATGTTGTTTTTTTCTTAATAGTTGATGGTAAAGAAAACAGTGTAAAAGTTATGATATAACAACTCAAAATTTTCATGTAACTTTCGCATTTTTAATCATTTTATTTGAGTATAATGTGGTAAATAATTATTTTCTGTGTAATTTATCTAAACAATTCATTCCATTATTGACCCTTTAGGTGACCAAATCTGTAGTAGAGTTTCCTTTATAACTTATACATTTTCTCAATTTTTTTAACCTCTTGGGGAACACAATATCAAATAACTCTATTACATACATGCAATAGCCTTCAGTCACCCACTAGTTCAATTGTTTCTCCATTTGATTCTTTTTCATCACTTCTCATAATTCATCTTATATTCCTTTTGTTTTCCTTTTATGCATTATCTTATGACATCTAAGTTCATATTTGTCACTTTCGATGTTATCTTTACTTTATGACGAATTACATAATACATTCAACTATGAGGTTATTGATTACACGTCACTACATAACAACTCATTTTTTTAATTTCTGATTCCTCGATCAACTAATTAATATTTTATTTTCTTAGTTATCAATTTTCTTGGGTATAATCCTTAAAGTAACTATGCATATTGGTCTCATGTTTTTCAATCACTTAACATAATTCTTTTGTAACATTATCAGATTTTTCATTTTTTAGGTATCACAACTATTTATTACATTATCACCCCCTTTAACATTTGTTTTAACTTAGTAGCACATCAAACGATATTAAGTTTTAAGTTGTCAATCAACCCCTCTATCATATATATTTTAAGCATTGATTCTTCATATTACACAATGGTTTTTATTGTACAATTGAGGATAATTTCAATAGTTTTTGTTATTTGGAATCAACAACACCATGATTTTCGCCCACTTGGAAAAGACAACGCAATAGTTTTCATTTATTGGAATCAACAACACCATGGTTTCAGCCCACTTGGAAAAGACAACGCAATAGTTTCTAATTATTGGAAATAACAACACAATGGTCTCCATTAAAAAATGAAGACAACAACATGAATTCTCTTTTTATTAGAAACAACTAGGAAGTAACCTTCATTGTCCACAATTTAATTTAAAGGACTTATCAACTTAAATAGAAGCGTAGAGAAATGAGAACCTACATCATTATCCTATCATTAACTAAACCATACTTCGCTTCCTTAATTATCATTCTTTTGGAAACTAAACACCAACACTTGCTATATTTTAAAGTACCAATAATTGATCATCAACTATCAATTTATATTTGCGATCATTAAGTATAATTCCTTTCTTATTCTTAATCCTCATATCACGGTCACCACGTATCATTCCATATTTTATCTTAGTCACCAATACTATGACCACTAAGTATAATCCGACCGCTCCCTCACGGATGCCAATCATTCCGGCCATCCCCTTATAAAAGCTAATAAATTTGATCATCCCCTTACAAATACCAATAATTCTAGGTATCCCCTCACGAATGCCAATAAATCCGGCCACTCCTATACGGATGCCAATAAATCTAATATATTAGTACCCTTATACCTTTCTTTCTTTTGAATTTATTTCTTTATATATATATATATATATATATATATATATATATAACAAAATATTGACAATAAAAAATAAACAAAACTAACCCTATTTAAATACGAGGAAGGTGATGATCATCTATCTAATTTAACTATTTCATCAAATTTCTCATGCACAACCTCATTCTATTTTAAACATTTACCATGTCTATGCAATCTATATTCATTGTCTCAACGTTTCCAACTTAAACTCATAATAACATTAACACATAGTTTCTATTATATCTAATTCAATTCATAATCACATTATCACATAATCCCATCATATCCCGTTCCTTTCAAAAAACATTAGTACAAAATCCCATTAAATACAATATCAATTCACTATTATATCATAGTATAAAAATCTTGAATTTCATAAATTAAAATTGTATAAATTCTAAAAAGATAAGATTTGAATCATGCACCTCGATCTTTTATACATATTGTCGCTCCTTGTTGTTGTCTTATTACTTTAGCCTCACTTATACCACCAATGATACATTTATCATCAACAATGTAACCAATATCAATATTTCATTTCAATTCTCATTCAATCATCATTTTCAAACAATTAACAAGGAAAATCCTTAAAATTCCATACACATACACATTTTCCATTTAAAAATTTCAACATCAAGGTTTCCAAACCTTATTCCTATACATTCTAGACAAATATCATCGTATGCCAAGTATCCATTTAATTCAATAAGTCTATTTTTTTAATATAATTTCCAAAGCTTCCACATTACATCATAAGCATTCAATATCTCAAATTCACTCAACTTAAATCAATAATTTCACAAGATCTCATCACATATCTTACATCAAATTCACTTTTTAAATATCAAGAATATACTTTTCAACATTCTTTTAACAATTTGAGTACTTGTCCTGCAAGAATAAACGTACTCTTACATTATCATACATTAAACTTAAGATCTCAAACTAATAACGTTCTAATTTAAGCAATGCTATTATGTAAGCTTCTTTCATGCATACACATATATTATGTTTTTTCTTTTCCTATAATTATTATTCATATTCCTTAAATAACACAAATGAATTAAAGAAAGTCAAGAAAAGACCAAAACATAAAATTGAGCTACAACAAAACAGTAGACAAAATGGTCTCATCATTTTAAAAAATGGTCTGATCATTTCTTAAATTGGTCTAACTGTTTCTCAAAACAGCTAGTTTGTTTTTGGTTTACATTTCTAGCAGCAATTTCAAACACCAATAATTAACAGAAACATGATATTCAAGCCAATCCCAATGGTCAAGTTGTAGTTCATCTTAATACTCATAACATATTCAAATATCAATATCATCCAACGGTTAAATTACCAGAATAAGGTGTTTAACCAAACTGACCTTAAAAATTGCAGATCTATTGTTAAGGAAGAACAATATCTACCTGAAATGTTTGTTTTTGATCTCCACTATTAACACTTTAGAGAACACCTGGATGGACATTGTATCAAAATTACCACCCATTTTAACGGTTGATGAAGGAGCAAACATCCGACGACTACAATTGTGTAGAAGAGTGTTTTCTCTAGAAATTGTCCACTGGCCATATTTCTCAAACGGAACCTGATATAAAAAATCCCTTTGGTTAGAATTTAACAAACATCATGATGAACAACATACCCAAAACAAAGCCCGATCTAACAGTGAAAAATGAAGATATATATATATATATATATATATATATATATATATATATATGTCAAAGTTCCTACTCTCAATGTGTTTTCTCTCAAAGGAAAACTCAATCTCACTTAAAGCTCTCAATCATCTCCCTAACCCCTTTATTTTGTTAAGATTTTAAGAAAAAAATGAAGGAAAAAAGCTTTCTCTCTTTACAAACTCATAATCTCACTCCATATTGTTTTGGCAAAGACATGAAAAAAAGATTCAATGAAGAGGAACAATGAAGGAAAATGTTTTTGGGGTGTGTTGAGCGACCTTAGGAGAAAAGCAAATGAGTTGATTTAATTTATTGTCTCATTGTATTTATACCTCCCCTTTTAATTACCCCAGGCCTTGTTTGGCTAGTTACCATTTTACCATCATTCAACCTTTTTCTCCTATATTTATTATTTTATAATTAATAATTATCCTATTTAACTCATATTTATCCTTTTTGTTTTATTAATTAGGGGTTTACATATGATCTAAATAAGATAAACTATACAACTAAATCTATTTTAGTTTATTCATCTAAAAATGCCATCCACACTACGATAAAGATCATTACTAGTGTAAGAAAAATTCGCCTTAGTGGTCTACAACCATGTAGATAGATGATGTAGGATCAAAACAAAGATCGGGTCCCAATCTAGCACTTTGTTATTGAAGATTAAATCATTCCTAGCAAGCCAAATACCCTAAATCACTATAGCCACACCCATCAAACAATATTCACTAAAATAATGTTTCATGATTTTTTAGTTTTGTTTTTCAATTTCACCTTTCAACAACCCATTTTTTTTTAGTTTTTCTTCTTAATTTTATCTTTTAATATTAGATTATTTTGGGAATTGTGTTTCATAATTGTTTTTTATTTTCTTTCTGTCAGGTTATATATGGGTCTCATTGATTTAGTTTTTTATTTATTTCAACATTCAATATTAGATCTATTGGACATAATTTTTTTTCAGTTTTTTTCTATTAATTTATCTTGATCTGATGACCTAGGTTTCTAATTTAATAGTTTAGTCCGAGTTGATTTGAGTAGTTTCTTTTGTCACCTTTTCTAATTGATTATTTTTATTTCATTTTTAAATACTAGGTTGGTTAGAAATTAGTCTTCATAATTTCTTTTTGATTTTAATTCTATGAGATTATCTCAATTTTATGATCAAAGTCTTAAGTTTGATGGGTTAATCTCAGTTGACTCAGTTAATGTTTTTTTAATTTTTTTAATTGAATATTTTTTTTTTCAATTTTAGCCTCCAACAACTCAATATTCTTTTCTTTTTTTTTTTTTAATTCCATCCTTCATTATTAGGTTGCTTGGAAATTAGCCTTTATGATTTTCTTTAATTTACTTTCTGTGGAGTTTTCTCGATCTCATAGATGTAGTTAGTTTTCTTTTCTTGATTTCAACCTTCAATATTGGATCTATTAGGAAGAAAGATTCATAATTTTTCTATTTGTTTTTTATGAAGTTATCACAATCTCATGATTCAAGTTCCATGTTTAACAAGTTAGTTTGGATTGACTTATATTATTTTTTTTAATCTTTTTTAATTGATTTTTTTCAATATTATCCTTCAATACTAGATTGATTTGAAATTGAACTTCATAATTCTTTTTTTTATTTACTTTCTATAGGGTTATATATATATAACTTCATACCTTTCAAATGAGAAAAAGAGTTAATTTATTAGGATAGCTGCCATCGGAATGCATAATGCAATAATTTTGTTTTAGCATAATAAATTCTTAAGATATGTGTCCTTAATTTCTAGGAAAACAGATTATAATTAAGAGCTTGAATTGTTTCAAATATCTATATATTTAAATATTTCTCAAGAAAAAAGAAGAAGATAGAGAAGGGTCATTATCTGTTTCATGTGATGCTTATTTTAAGTATATTCTTAATTGCAAATGACAGAATGATTATATACACTCTTATTGTATATCAAACTTTATACATAGACGACAATATGATATTCAAATGTATATCAAACTGCATTTTTGTTGTCAGATATAACTAGTTACATATGCAGGTAGTGCTTACAAAGCATTAGGATAAAATGGTGGCTCTACTTATTTACAAGCAATTCGACCTTTGAGTCAAAAAGGTTGTTGACTTAAACATAGGCTTCTGTCTGTTGGTAGGAAGACATGAGAAAGTGGAATTCATGGAGATTTTATAGGACTGCTGTATAACTTGGTTAAACATCTATTCTCATTTTTCATACTCAATGCTAGAAGGCAAAACGTACTTGCTATAATGCATTAATTAGATGTCCCAGAAATTAATGTTGTTAGATGTGATGAAAACTGTCACAAACATCATGGAAAGCATGATGACAGGAAATAGTAACATTCTCTCCTTTTCTTACATCAGTTCATTTAAGTGACAATTATATATATATATATATATATATATATATATATATATATATATATATGTCATGTTAGAAATCCAATCCCATATAAAATAAATAACTAGAATATGTAAAAATAAGATATAAAGTTAAATGATCATAGTTTTTTAAATGAAATCTAGACTTAACTATTAAATTTATTATTTATTGTTTAAGAATCATCTTCCTCTCAATTATGGAGTTCACTTAATAAAAAAAAAATCAGGAGAAAGTAATAAAACATATGTTTAAGAATATTAGCTAGAGAAATTTGCATGGCCTAAATATAGGGAATAAAAGAACATCCATACTATATACATACACCCTGTACAATTTCTTTTCTTTTTTTCGGGAAAAAACAAAGTATACTGCAAATTAATTCATCTGCGATAATGAGAAGCAACAATACGAATACCCATCTGTAACACACACACACACAATATAGGAGTGTAATATGACACATCTCATTCAGGAGGAAGGTAGGTACAAGTGCAAGCAAATAACTTGAGGTAGATCTCCATATATGATTCTATGGGAAAAGCAACAAGTAGTAAAATGTGTCTCTCTCTTCAAACTTATTTTTATTTCCCAGAAACTGATGAACACATTAATTTTCCCATAATCAAATTGGTTTTAGTATATCATTTTGTATTGAAACAGGAGATATATCATTGCTCTTTTGGTCACACGAATGAACAAGATTGTAGCAGCAAGTTCAAGCATGGATGCAATAACTTTCAGGATTTCCACCACAGACGCTTGAAGGTAAATAAAGTATGAAAGGAGGGGGGGGGGGGTAGTTTGTATATCGAGATTTTTTTCAGTTCACCAAAATGTGATTAATTCTCTTTTTTATAGTTGTAATTTTTCTACTTATGTGGATACAATAAAAGGTAAATTGGTAATGTCATAGAATGATGAATATTTGTTTTATAGATAAAAAAAAAAGAGCATTTAATTTTCTAGCAATTTCTTAACCTGTAAATCATAGATTAGTATGCATATATAAGAGGGTTTTGTTTCTCTTAATTATACATGTTAACAAGCTTCTAATTTTTAAAATCATTTGATTTATATAATTTTCTTAGTCAGACAAGAAGAGGAAATTATAAAATTAATTGATGTTTCTAGATGAGGTAAGTATATAGAAATGTGAAATCAAGAAATATTGTATAGAAGTGGTCAAGTTTACTTGAAAGTGAACACAGGCTAGACCTTCGTCTACATACAATTAAATTGCCAGTAAGGATTTCAAAGCATTAACTTAAATCCTGTGCATGTGTTTTACTATTAATAATTTTCGTATAGCACAGTTGAATTGCCCTAATTATTTTCAGTAAACTCTAAATTCTTTTTATTTTTTATTTGTAGGAAGTATATGGTTTTAGCTCCAACTTTATTTAGTTTTAGCAGTTCTCAAGGCATGCAGCATGTAAAACTTTGGAGGTAGAATGTTCTGAATGGTGTCTGCCATAATCAGTTCCAAAGAAATCCAAGAAAAAATGGAAAAGAATAAATTATCCTCTAAAGCTCAGTGGTTGCTAGTTCCATATACAGCTTGAAGTTTTTTTTTTTTTTTAAATTTTGTTTTATAATGCTATTAACCAATAGTTCTAGGAATGAAACATCCTCCTTGACAAAAGTGAATCCCTATTGTCCATACTGATCATTCTTCCAGTGTGTGGTTGCTATGGAATCAACTTCTTATGTTGAAAATAAAAGGGAGCTTCTGGTGTTGGGAATTTTCTTTGTAGAACAAGAGTAGGTAAATTTTGAGGAAACTTTTAGTAGTAGCACTCAAATAAAATAAAACATATGGAGAGCCATATTTTAGCTAAGTTTGTACTTTGATTTAGATGCAATATTGGTGTTTTAAAGCACTTACTGGATCTGTATGCCAACATTAAGTTGAGTTGTTATCTGCTAAACCAAAATGTAATTAGCAAAATATCATAGGATTGAGGGAGACAAATATACAGAGATAAGAGATTAATTTATTTTTATTTGAAAGGTACTCTATTTCTAGGATACCAAGAGATTCAGCAAGAGAACTGAAGCTTACATCTTTAAATAGTATTGTTCATAACACCATCTTATACAATACTGTTGACATCAATTGTTCCCAGTCCCCCAAAGTTTTCCATTCAGTTGTATTTCTGCAAAAATCGAGGTTGAGATTGAATCAATTGTGACTGAAATGTGAGAAGTTTTGTGTTCTCATAACAAACCTGTAGACGGATTCATGGTGGTAAAAGGACGGAAGCTGGAGTGCGCAATTGCACTGCTAATGTCCCAATTTTGGGCTAAATTGGGTAAGTAGCTGCTGTTGCAGTTGTTGTTGCAACTTGCATCTTTTAACATTAGAAGGTTTTGCTGATAAACCATTGTTGCAGATGGCCTCAACTTCCTCCTCATCACTATCGATTCTTCGATGATGTTTCCTTTAGGAGAATGATTGGCAAGTGAATGGTGAGAGCTTGGATCTTCAACTTGACCACGAGCAACAACCTTCATGGAGGATGTGCCATTGTAAGAGGATGATTTCTCCCATGATTGATGTTGGTTCAAGGGACTTGGCTGCTTCAAGCAACTAAAGTCAGGACATTTTTTTGTCTCATGGAGCCTTCTAGTACACATTTTCACTCTAGTCCTTTCCCTAGCTCTTTCTCTAGCTTTTGCCCTTGACTCTTTGACAAGAAGATCGACTGCCATGTTTTGCATCTTCTTCATCTTTTGCTTTTGACTCTCTGAAGGTACTCTGTCCTCTAGGTCCCCACTTTCGGATACAACTTCACAATTAGTAGAAGTAGAAGACAAGCATTTCTCACCTCCATTCTTGGCTAGTTCCTCAATGGCATATTTTGATTTGGTGAGAAGCCAGTCTAGGGTTTTACTTGCTTTATCAAACCCTAGCATCTCTTGGAGATCAAAGAACTTACGCGCGATTTCAATGGATAATCTCACTCTCCTATCTCTCAAGCCTTGAGCCGTGTAGATTTTGCTGTGCCTATCTTTCTTCACAGATTTTTTCCCAGCAAGAAAATGAGAACGATTATATAGTTCTCCATCGAGAGCAGTAACATCTCGCTCAGACATCATGCTGTTGTTTGAAGCTGCCATGTTCATCACGGTCTCAGTGACTGGTAATGGGTTGGTTGATACTGAAGGAATTGTGAGCGGATCAATGTGGTGGTGGTGTTCATGGAAAATGTCAGTAGTTTCATGGTCAGTAATGTAAGGAGGGGGGTTGAAAGGAGAAGAGGAAAGGCTCTGAAAAAGATGGATAGTACTGCTGGTGGAAGAGAACATCTGTGGCTTCAATGGCACCTAGAAAGCCCTAGCTTCTTAGAAAGGCAAGCAATTTGACATCAAAAAGAGGAAACTACTTGTGGTTGCCAACCAAAAGCTCCACCCAATTTTAGTCTTTTCAGATTTACTTCTTCGCAAAAAAGGAATGAATAAAACTTCTTGAAAGACCTTCATGTACTGATGAGATCTGAAGCGAAAGAGAAGGGTAATTTAAACACAAAGGGTTGGATTGAATAAATGAACATAATGGTAAATGTAAAATGTTAGGGATAATTAATAGAGTTTGCTCCTCTCTTTTTTTCTTTTTTTCCCCCTTCAAATCTGGGGCAAAATAAAGGAGAGAAACACTCGTAGTAACGATTCTCCTGGAGGAGGTAATTTTTGTTCTTGTTTTTTAATTTTTTTTTTTAAATTAATATTTTTTATATCTTAAATTATTTTGATTTGTTGATATAAAAAATAATTTTTTAAAAATTAAAAAAACAATTACAACCCCACCGCACAGTTTGGTGCCTCTTAATGTGGTAGCAGCAAAGAATGGTAGGGACTGGTGTGGCAATCTGCCCAACTTTTAGCCTTCTAATTTAGAAACAAGTAACTAGGTTTTAGACTGTAGATAGGTAGCTAGGTTTC
>Ga0325400_1002874_pt1 | contig 15329 bp, 7 predicted proteins | sample PopdelMetagenome_2_FD_205662 | JGI IMG/M metagenome (GOLD analysis project Ga0325400, IMG submission 205662) | Populus deltoides microbial communities from Bellville, Georgia, United States - Xylem-PdKOR-R1 | ecosystem: Host-associated > Plants > Phyllosphere > Stem > Wood/Secondary xylem... | reverse complement strand
ACAATAATTAAATCCGAAATGTAAGAATGAAGTCTCAATCAAATCCTTCATTAATGATATTAAGTAACACTCGAGGATGGTGTGATTTTTTTTTAATTTTTTTATTTACAAAAACAAGCAAATTTTTAAAGATTTTTACTTTTGAATCACGTGAATCTCACATGTAGACCAAACTTTATATATATATATATATATATATATATATATATATATATAGACACACACACACACAAAAAACTCTTGTATTTATTAGTATAATTTATTCTCGTTATCCCATGATTACTTAACCATTACATTAACCTAAATTAGCATAATGATTTGATTGAGAATTCATTAATACACAGAGGATTTAATCTAGATGAAAAATATATTTAGACCTAACCAAGATTAGCCCTATAGGCTGAGGGCTTTTTTGAGGTTTCCTCCATAATGTTGCAAAATATGATTTGATTTTATCAATCTTAGAAAATTAAAACAACAGGAACCAACATTGACACAACCAAACAAATGCAACCCCTTTCCAGTTTGGCATGGGGAATTATAGTTTGATCCCAATAATTTTAAGTTTTACCTTTTTGGTTTTTTTTTTTTTTTGTGGGTTTCACATTTCTTTACTAAAATTCATTTATTTTACCTTCCAATTCATAAACTTTGAAATCAGAAAAATAGTCATAAAAAAATAAAATAAAAAAGAGAAAATTATTGATTAACTACATTTCTACCATTAAAAATATCGATTTTGGTGTTATTAAATTTCTTTTCATGAAAAAAAAACATTAAAGTATTTTAATAGATTTTTAAATAAAAATTACATAAAAAAAAATACATATTTCAATGTTAATCAATACCTTAGGTTCCTGTTCATTAAAAAAAAAAGAGAGATGTTGCTTTCGCCTGATGACATGTTTGGGTATTTCAAAGCAAAGCAGCCAAACCTTCCTTTCTTACCGTGATGATGAATCGGTCGACAAGCGATAAATTAATATTTTTTTAGATATTTTGTTACTTCGTTGATGCAAAGCAGACAAACCTTCTTTTCTATCCGTGATAATATCAAGCGGAGCTTTGACAATGGCACCCGTTTTCAAAATATCTAGAAAGAGCATAGTTTATATGGCTGGCTAAAGAGGCTGAACACATTCTTGCTAATCTAGAAGGTTAATCTTTCATCTTTCTTCATTGCAAAGAAAACGAAACCGTGTCTGCAAAATTATATAATAATATGGATAACCCATGAATTGAACTTCTATAAATCAAAAGTTTATTAGCACCAACCAAACCATCAAATCTTCCAAAGAGTTCTCGCTGAATCAGATAACCAATCTTGAACTGCCGCTTTTTCTGTTTTCCCACATTTACCTTCCATTCAGTAAAGATGACAGGCACTCCTCAAGAGGCAGAAACCCAGCAAGTACCTCCACCACCACCTAAGGCTGATCAAGAGGCAGAATTCCATGAACCAACCTCATCTGCCACTGTCACGGAGGAATCCCACCCTAATGATCACTCACCAGCATCGGATGAGAATCCCAAGAAATGGGGCACCCACATCATGGGACCAGCAGCTGCTCCTAACGTCCACCCTGACAACCAGCAGGCTGCCTTATGGAATGCCAGTGAGCACCAGCAAATCCCCGAGCACCCATACCTGGTTTATACTCCCATTGACAAATCAGAAATGACAACCCAGAAATCTTTTGAACCTGTGATCCATAAGTTTCAGGAATGGGGCAAGATGGCAGAGACCGTAGCCCGTAACATGTGGCACAATCGTAAGTTGATGTTCACAAACCATGAAATATTAAATTTAGCTAATTGATCATCACTGTGACTGTGACCATGATAGAGTAGCGATTTTCTGGCATCAAAACGGACAACAAATTTAGTTCAAGTGTATCTTCAAATCTTATTTCTGATCTGTTTTAACACGCATCTGCACATACACTTTAATGCAGTTAGCACAGGGCCATCTGTGCCACAAGCTGCCTGGGGTAAGGTAAACCTGACGGTGAAAGCAATCACAGAGGGTGGCTTTGAGTCTCTCTTCAAGCATATATTTGTAACCGATCCTAATGAGAAGCTTAAGAAGACTTTTGCTTGTTACCTCTCAACATCTACTGGCCCTGTTGCCGGGACGCTCTATCTATCAACTGCTCGAGTCGCGTTCTGCAGCGACCGTCCTCTGTGCCATACTGCTCCTTCAGGGGAGGAGGCCTGGAGCTACTACAAGGTAAATAAATCGCTAGAAACCAAGTCGGATAGATTTTACTACATTCAAAGCTATTGTTGTATATATAGTTAAGCTCTGTTAAATTGCAAACAAAAGGTGATCAAGTTGAGAGAAATCGTGCATATATAAAAGGGTAGTTCACGGAGATACAGCAAAACAAAACTAAATATCTTTGGCAATCAAAGCTCAAACTAAATTTTCTATCTTGCTATAGCCATCCGTGTATATCATGGTACTAATGAATTCAATAATAACTTATTTTGAGCAGCTTATGATACCCTTAGACAAAATAAGCACAGTCAGCTCGGAGACCATGCTGGAAAATCCATCAAGGAAGTACATTCAAATTGTCAGCACTGATGGGCACGACTTCTGGTTTATGGGTTTCGTTAATTTCGAGAAAGCCTTGCAAAATCTATCAGAGAGCGTGTCAAGTCTCAAGGAAGCGGGAATTGCAATTCAACCAGTTGTTGCTTAGCCAATGATTGCATTTGGAGTTGAATCCTTCATGCCCTTCAAAATTTTGATTTTCACTGTTTCTAGTGGATTTATTGTTTGTTGTCTGAAGGGAGTTTTCTTTTGGTTTTTCCTGTTGTTATTCATTTATCCTCTTCTATCATGTATTCTTTTCTTTGATTGTTGTTTATGTAGTTATGTAGATTTTTGAAAACGGAGTTGCATTTGGATATATTTTCTGATATACTTTTCCCACCCCCCACCGCATTCAACATCGTTTTCCATTTCTTAATTTGCAAAAGCCTTAACAGCATCATGAACGGAGATAGCGGGCTAAATACTTAAAAGACTCCTCAAAACTCGAGTTTCTGTGAATGAAATGCTGTCAACATTAAAGAAAAAAAAACAGAGAGACCCGGATGGCTTGTCATTTTAGGGCTTCAATTCTATAATGGGTTCATTTCAGTTTTTTGTGAACGTTAATATTTGCGAGAATTGGAATTCCAAAAAACCCCGTGATTTTATCTTTACATTAATTCGTAGTAATGCCTTGCCATTTCATCCAAAGGGTTATCAAATGGTCAAGGACAATAACATGACGTGATCAAAGAAAATCTAAGAAGGTTTATCTATTGTGCAAGTTGAGATAATCCCTCTGCATTTGGCACTGTTGTTGTTGAAAGGAAAACTTTTACGCAGCCAAAACCGTCGTAATTTGATTGCTAGAGCACAGTTTATAGTCTAAGAAACGTGATGGACTCTTCAACCTAAATATATTCAGATAGGACTGTCTAAAATAAAGTTCTTTCAGCAAAACGCCGGGATTCTGATATTCAGGTGAATTGGTAACTTTCGAAGACAGATAATTAAGAGCACGCAAATGCATAGTTAAATTAGAATAGGATCAGTTTACGAGGTCCCTTGGCTGGACCCATTAAATCAAGGTTGCTGTAACATATTCGGATATTTAAACAAAAAACAGCCAAGCTATTAAATTAATTAATGGTGTCTATCTATAAACTTCGATTCTTCTCCTGATAATTTCAATCGGTCAAGCGGCCAAAAAGTTCTCTGGCATTGCCACCTGTTCACCTAGATAGCCCTTCTCGACAGAGCATGTGGCTAACAGGCTAAGGATGTTTCCACTCTAGAAGGCTGGTTTATCTGTTTTCTTCAATGCAAAGAAATACGTGTGTGTAGGCTGTAGAACACCCAAACCTTGAACCTCTATATTTAGACAGCGCTCTATAAGCTCCATAAAAACAATCAGCCTTTACAAAGGAAAATTCAATCTCGCACTGCTAGTTTTTGCTCTTGCCACATCTACCTTCCATCCAGTTCTAGCCGGTCAGAATAACAAGCACGTCTCAACAGACACAGCAACATGAAGTACCAGTCCCACCATTATCAGCTCCTAAAGCTACAGGAGCAGAATTTCATGAACCACCCCCATCGTCCACTGTCACAGAGGGTTCGCAGCTTCATCCACCACCATTATCGGATGAGGAAACCAAGAAATTGGGCACCCACATCACGGGACCACCAGCAGCACCTAATGTCCACCCTGACAACCGGCAAGCTGCCTTATGGGTTGCCGTTGAGTACCAACAAATCTATTAGCATCGTTACGTGGTTTATACTGCTGTAGAAAAATCAGAGAAGTCAAGCCATAAAATCTTTGAACCTGTGATCCATAATTTCCATGAATGGGGCAAGAAGGCAGAGACGATAGCCCGTAACATCTGGCACCACTGTAAGTTGATACAACAAATCCTAAATATAGCTAATTTATTGTGAGCAATCGTATTTGAGCACGATCAAGGTGAACTGAACATCAAACTTTATTTCAAGTACAAGTATGTTTGCTGATTATCTATATCTAAAATTGCAGTGAAGGCAGGACCGTCTGTTCCAGAAGCTGCTTGGGGTAAGGTACGTAAACCTGACAGCGAGAGCACTAACAGAGGGTGGCTTTGAATCTCTCTTCATACTGATATTTGAAACTGATCCTAGTGAGAAACTGGAGAAGACTTCTGCCTGTTACCTATCAACTTCTACTGGCCCTGTTACTGGATCCCTCTATCTATCAATTTGCTCGAGTGGCTTTCTGCAGTGATCGTCCACTATGCTATACTGCCCCTTCAGGCCAGGAGGCATGGAGCTACTACAAGGTAAGAATATTTGAAGGCACAAATTCTTGTTACTACATTTATAGTTATTTTCATAATGGATCTCCATTGAATTGCAAAGAAATGCAAAGGTAGGAAAAATCTGACAAAAACAGGTACTTGCAGAAATAAATCAAGAAGCTAAACATTTCAATATATTATATTATCGACACATTAAAGCTCGATCTAAAGTTTGACGATGAAAATGTTTATTTAACAGTCATTTGTTTTTTCCCCGAGTCTTTAAAACCATAATATGTCCAATATCATTCATGAAAACCAGTTTGTAACAGTAACAAATCGAACACTGTCAGTCTGTCACAGGTTCTGCACCACACAGAATTTTGTATCTAATACTTTTACACTAGACATTATAAATTTAATTTATATTAAATTACGTTTATAAATGGTTGTTTCTGTTTCAATAGACGTTTGCAGTGTCCTATAAATCTCTATATTATAAATGACTAAGAATAATAATATATAATTCTGATGAATGTGTATTTGTAAAGATTGAAAGGTATTTATAAGGGTCTTTTGTGATTAAAAATTATATTATATGTATAAAAAAATACTCAATAAATATTTTTAACATCATTTTTTTTCTTAAGAAATACTTAAAAATATAGTGCATTTCAATATTAAATGACTAAATGATTATTAATTATTTCATTTCTGCCGAAGAAAAAACAAAAAAAAACGGAGTTTGATAGAATAGTCAATTTTTTTATATTTTATCAGGACTTATCTTTTTTTTTTTACAATTAAATAAGATTAAATCATTAAAAAAATTAAAACATAACTTCCATCCTCATTATTTTTGAATTGAAGGTTTTTTTTTTTTATTTTATCCTCTAATTTTTTATCCTATGAGATATGATCTACCATTACCGAAAAGGGAGTCGAGAAAAACGAAAATGAGATGCAGTATGATTTTAGAATTTGGATTCTAACCTAACCCAAGAGTCCGATACATTCAATCTAGGCCCATTATGTAATGGGCTTTTTCGGACCTTAGGCTTAATATGGCATCCAGGTTCTGCTGTGTATGTAATGGGCGTTTGCGGATCCTTGAGCTTAGTACCACACTGCGAGGGACGGCAAATAATTCCCGGCCCTCCAAACCCAACTGTCGTTTGTCCTTTTTGCCTGCCACCTTCGGCTCTCTGAATCCAACTTGGAAATTCTCTTACGAGATATATAGTGAAATCTGGAAATTAAATAGAGTTTACCAAAAATTTTGATCTTTTTTTAGAGTATTTAGAGTGGATTACCAATTTAATTACCATCACAACCTTATCGTTAATTTGGTTTACAAGTCATCAAAAAAATATGATTTAACTCAAAATCTTTTGAAATTATAAACTAAAAAAAGTATGTTGAAATCAAAATTTCTTTGCACGAAAAAATAAACATATTCTCCTGCAGTGGACATCCTTGACCTACTTTTTAGAAGGGACGAGGTTTATAAGCACGTCCAATAATTTTCATGAATATGAACACACACATATAAAGTTGACAAATAATTTTTCTGAAATTACTTTTTTAAAAAAAATAGTCTAAATCAATCAAAATTCACACACACATGTGTGTGTATATATATCATAATCTATTTTTGAGTAGCTCCTAATTTTTTTTTTTTTCAAAACAAAATTATATTGTGTCGTTTTGAATGGTATTGTATAGCTCTTCTCCCTTGCAAATGCAGATACAGGGGAGAAGAAGATATTTAAAATCTTTTCCCGCTATTCTTTTTCTCTTTCCCTTCCCACTTACCCACAAAACCTGGACACAAGCCACATCCCATACCCTGCCACCATTAATGCAAGCCATGACCGGCCACCCTACCCTGTGCGACATGGGCAAGATAACCACCTTACCCTGCGCTAGGGCAGTGGTAAGGTGCCTTCTCTTCCTGCGGCTATAAATACAGGAGAAGGAATAGAGAAGAAGGGGGGAGCCGTTACACCACCATCGACCTCTTCGTTAGCAGAGCAGAGGCAAGCAAAACCGAACCAAGAAAAAGATCAACAGAAGAATACCAAAGACAGGCAGGGAAAAAAAAACGGAGAGAGAGAGACAGAGAATTGTTTGGAGAGAAACAAGGTGACAGAAACAGAGAGAAGAAGCAACGACAGAAGAGAAGAGTAAGAGCGACCACAGCCGGCTGCCGCGACACCAACGCCACCAGGAGCACAAACACAGCAGCACTGCCCACGCCATAGTCAGCCTTCCTCAGCTCATCATCTTCCTCCCACCCGTTGCTGCACCATTGAAGAAAAGGCAGCAACCTACGCCTCTGCACGGGGAAGAAGAAGAAGAAAACCGCTGCTGTCATCGGGCTTCCCAGCCACTGCCACCTTCATAACCACCGTGAGGCATTGTCAGATTCCTCTCCACCGCCACCCGCATCACCGCCAGCTGCCATTGCCCTCCCAGTCGACAACAGCCCCGTGAGAAGCAGAAGGAAGAAACGGAAACAGAGGAGAACAGAGCTGAAGAAAAACGCAGAGAAGAAGAGGAAGAAAGGTCGACCACCGTCCAAGCCACTCCCCAGGCCGCCGCCACCAGCATCTCCACGAAGCCGCTGTAGAGAGAGAAGAACGTTGTTGACAGAGGGAGCAAAGGAAACAAAGAGAAAAAGCAGCGCCGAAACAGCAGGGAGGAGGAGGAAGGCCGCAGCAACACCACCGCCAAATCGGCCACAGCACCACCGTCAGCCCATCTATCCAGGCTCATCATCCCAGGTAATTCTTCCCCTTATCACCTTCGGTTGTTCATCTTCTTGCATGCAGAACGTGCACTGTGCACGTTCTGCAAGCAAGAAATTAATTAGCTGGTTACTGTGCAGGTGCACAGTAACCGGCTAATTAATTAACAGGTTACTGTGCTCATGCACAGTAACTAGTCTATGTTCATTTCCTGGAACATCAGCCCAGCCCATGAGACTGGGCTGAATCCAGCCTTGTAGAAAGTAAGTCTGTTTTATTTTGGGCCGATTTCAGCCTAGTCTCCTTTTGGGCCGGGTCCGGTCCAGTCAAGAAAAAATTTTAAAATTCCAAAAAAAAACCTTTCAAAAAATCTGTGATTTTCCGCAATTTTGTTACTTCATTTTGATCAATATCGATTTGTATTTTTATACTATAAAGATACAAATCCGGTATTAAAATATCCGGTTTGTGTCAAGTCTTAAAAAAAAATGTTTTGTTTTCATGCATACGGCCAAGTCTCTCAAAAAAAAAAATCACATCATATTTTCATACAACAAAGAAAACTTCAAAAAAAAATTATTTTAGCATGCAATTTGACTTTAATAACCAGTTTATTAAATTCATGAGAACTTGGCCAATATTTCAAAAAAATCCAAAAAAATTATTTTATTTTTTTTAATATCCGGGATTATGAATTTATACGTAAAACGTACTCCCGGTATTAAAAAGGTATTTTTTTTTATTTGACGCTAGAACAGTTAAGTTTTATTCCATTAACATAAGAACCTCCTTATTGAGGAGGACTTTTCTTGAATCTCAGAGAGATAAGACCAACAATTAGAAAACGCGACCAAACCTTAGATTTTGATCAGACAAAGAAAACAATGCAGCTTACCTTAGATAGGGTGTATTTGGGGTGCTAATACCTTCCCATTACGCAACTAGTTTCCGTACCTGATCTCTGAGACCAGTTAAGGTTCCTAGTGACCATAATACTAGGTGGCGACTCCCATTTTATTTTTTCCACTGATAAGAGACAAGAATTCATTGTCTCCCCATATTTTCCAGACACCCACACATTGAGTGTGGAGGATGATCACCGTGACGCCGCACACGTGTGACAACATACATGTGTGTGTGTGGATTTTGATTGATTTAGGCCATGTTTGTTTTTTGGAAAGTGGTTTTCGGGAAATCATTTTCCAAACTTTCCTCTGTTTATTTACCATTAGAAAAGTTGGTCAACAAAAAACACTTTATAGTCAAAGAAAAATTTAGCTTGGTTTTCAGGAAAGTGTTTTCCTGAAACATTTGGGCGGAAAACAATTTTTGGAAGTTTTGAAAAATTTAAAAATGTCATATTATTTGCTGATTATATCAAACTTGGTCCTCAAACTTTTGATTGCTATATATATTTTGTTTTGAATATTTATTTTTCAATTTCATCTCTTAAAATTTAATTTTTATATTAACTTTGGTTCTCATTTTTATAATTGTTATTTGATTTTTTCTTATCATTTTCTTATTAAAAAATTTTATCTATCAAATTTGGTCCTCATTCTTTTGATTGTTACTTATTTTATTTGAAATAATTTATGAAATGTTAATTATTATTAATTTAATTTCTTAATCTTTCATTTTTATTTTATTTTTTAGATTTGATTTTTATTATTTTGATTATTATTTATTTTATTTGAGATAATTTATGAAATTATATTTTTTTCAATTTCATCCTCATTCAACTTTTTAATTTGTAAGATTTGTTCCTCATTAATTTAATAAACTTGAGAAAATAAAACATTAATAAATTATTTTCCAGTTCATTTTCCATGACATAACCAAATACTGGAAAATGTTTTCCAATTTATTTTTCATTACAATATCAAATATCAAAAAATAATTTACTTTAAAAAAAATTATTTTTCAGCAAACAAACAGAGCCTTAGTACTAAATGCAGTGATGCAGTTAATTATTTAAAGGTCGAGATAATTAATATATGGGTAGTAATCTCTTGTTGAATCTTTCAATCCCAGTGTCTGTTGGTAAAAAATGTACAAATTAATTTAATGTGTATTCTTTAATAATTCTGGATCAAGAACTGTAGACGTGCTGTGTTTTAATTTTATTTACAATTTATATGGTTTTTTTTTTTTAAATTCTTTATGAGGTCATCTTTACACTTTTTGAGGTTTCCATTTTATGTATCCCTTATGTGGGTTTGTGATGCTATAATTAAGAAAGATTTCTTGAACGATGTTAATAATCAATTCCCAGATCTAATGGTCAGAAGAGGAAATAAATTAAAAGATTTTAAGATAACAAAGGTATTGAAGGACCGTCGAGGTTAAAATAAGTATGTTAACGGCCTCTTCCCTTTATAATATAGTTTTTTCCCAAGAGAGAGTTGTTTTTTGTATTTTGATTTTATGATATATAAGGAGTCATCCACTACCACTTTAGGTGCATTTTATATATATGGAGAGATTTAAGATTTTTTTATAAAAAAGGAATTTGAAATGCTAGACATTTCTGTATTAAATAATTTTAATCTCAAATATTAACCCTGCGAGCACTACTATATTTTTCCCAAAACTAGAATTGTGATTCTTTTCAAAATGGAGGCATCGAGTTGCCAAGTGCTTTTGGTTATTAAATGCCATCTATGGTTTCACAGGTTGTTTAGGTTTTTTTCTAGGTATTTTGATTAAAAAATTAGTTGGAAATAAATTTTTGAGTTAAAAATAAACAAAAACCCTATTTTTTTAGTTACAACATGGTGACAAAAATCTAGAAAAATATAAACGACACGTCATCAAAAATTTTTTTTTCAAAGAATATTAGGGTAAACAACATGTCATCTGCTCTAATTGAATTTTTTAAAATATAAAACTTACACTTTGACTTGACTTTGCAGACCCGCGCATGAGCCCTTACTAATTGAACAAGCCAGGCTCAATGATGCCTGGCTTTTTTTTTTTTAATTTTTTTTGAAAAAATATGTTTGTTTAAATGTTCATTTTAAATAATTTTATAATTTATATTTAATTAATACCCGTTCTCTCTGATTTCTTATTTTTTGTATTTAGCTTTTTTAAAATAGTGTTTATTTTTTAATTATTTTGTATCTGTATAATTTTTTAAGAGATTATTCTAATTCATTTATAGTTTTTTTATGTTTTATATAATTAAAATTTATTTTTGAATAGCATTTGTAATAAGTGCAACCTTGCGAGATATTTTTTTCTTTTGATTTTATTCAATCAATTTTATATGTGTGTCTATTTCTAACTAATATCATTTAATTAAATAAAAAAGTTGATATAAATAAATAAAGTTATTGAACACAATTGGACAAATGATTCATGTTGCGAGATCAAATATCTTAATTTACATCTATTTCTTGACTTTTTCAAATACATATGTAGTTATTTTTAATGATATATTTTTTATTTATTGACATAAATGATTTTTGATTTGTTTAATTAAATAGATGCACAAGTTTTTTTTTTATTTACACTTAATATTCCTACGTAAAAAAAGATATAAAAAAAACTTGCATGTTGAATTTTTTTTTTGAAAAACAAATATCTCACCCGCAATGGATCACATATTAAATAGCTAGTGTTTGCTATAATGCGAGCATCAACGAGTTCCTGTATTTATTAGATTATTGGGTTTGAATTATTTCGTTTCAAACTAATGGTCCAAGTTAAATGTATACATTGTAAGGCATCTCCAATGGATTGCTAGATGGAAAGCTAAAAGAAAGGGATTTTTCTGTATTTTTTTTTTTTTTGCTTTCATCTCTTATTTTTACAGCTCCAAGAGAAGAGCTATATTGAAGAACCAAAATGACATTTATATGTTGGAGAGTTATTCTTATATATTGGTTAAAAGTGTTAAAAATTTGTTTAATATATTTTTATGTAAAATAAAATAAAATTGATTGGAGTTGTATTAATCAGTTATAATCAATAAATAGTTTTATTAATGTTAAAATACAAATGACTTTTTTAAATGATTTTTTGTCATCGGAATTAATATTAAAAAAATATTTACACGATTCAAAAAATTTATATGACGGGTTTAACTTTTCTAAATAATGTCTCCCATGCTCAGTAGTGTCGGTATTCTGATTTCTGAGCAACATCAGGAGGAGTAATTAGCGTTATATATATATATATATATATATATATATATATAAAAGGATGCAAGATATGGAAGAAAGATAAAGGTTTTCAGGGGAAGAACATGGATAGGATACTCGAACAGACAAACCTAGATTCCCTAGCCAGAACTGTTTGTATGATAAAAGATAAAGGTTTTCAGGGGAAGCGGGTCCTTTTCTTCCCTCTGTACTTCCGACATCAGCCCCTTGACCAACTGATCAATTGTCTTCTAGCCCAGCAGCAAGAGATTGTTAAAAAACAATCAAAGAAAATTAGAAAATTAATTAGGAGAAGGAAACAACAGGTATACCTGTATTAATTTGTTCTAAATCATTAAAGATTTGGAATGTTTGGGTTTAAAATGGAAAAAACATGGGAGCTATCTGCCTATATATACTCTATATTGGATACCCAAAACACGTTAAATCTTCTGTTAAACAAGGGATAAGAAAATAATCAGTATACTTGGTATAACCATTGAACTTCAGAAGAACTATACATGTGTAAAGAAAACACAAACTAAGAACAAGAGACAGCTTAGCAGGAGCTACCCTCCTCTCTTTCCCCGCGCGCACCCTGCAACCTTGATCAAAGAAGGGTGATGAAATAAATAAATATGTTTCTATCAAAACTAATTTAGGACAATGGAAGTATGATTTACTTTGTTGGAAATGATAATAGCAATATCTTCGCTTTATTTGATCCCACACAGTTCAGCCTTAGATCCCCCTCTCTCCTGTCAAGAAAGCAAAAGAAAAGGATTCTTTGTTTTCTTCATGCATGTAGTCCCTAGTTCCAGCTATGAGTGACCTACCCCCATGGACCATCTCAAGGGCATCTCTCCCTGTGTCTGAAATTCGAATCTTTTAGGACGAAGGGCCTCACCTCCTCAGACCACACAGCTGACTCGCCTCTCATCTGTTTGCATGCCAGGCCTTTTTGTTTATAGTAGTGTTTGGAGCTTCGTATACGTTGTCAATTTCCACTTTCTTGAATCTTTTGGCAAAGGGAACTTATTCTCGACTGCACTTGAAATACAAATTTATTTCTCATATTCTGTTTTATGTTCGAAGTAAAAGTAGAAAGTGTCCATATCCTTCTTGCATCTGCACTGGAAGCAGTAAAAATACCCGACTAGAGATTTGGTAAGATATCAACGGTGGAATCATGGTATGGAGACCAGTAACCCTTCCAAATATCTATATACGATTGTGTTCACGGTAGCATTGGAATTGGAGAGCACGCCATGGTCAGGATGTTTGGGCTGTTATGGGTTAGGACTATATTAATTAGTTAACGTTGCTGTCGTGTACTATTTTTGAATTTGCCTATTTTGAGATTTTTTTTACTTGAATTTCTTGATGAAGTTGCTTGTTATGATTGGTGATGTGTAGGACTTGTGATAGACCTGACTCCATACTAAAAAGTCCCAAGATTTGTTCATAAATTGTATCTTTGCAAATTTGCCACAACCCACTTCTAATCGAAAGACCAGCTCCCTGGACTTCTGCGATATCCAGATCTCAGCAAGACATAACTCTAGATAGCCTTTGAGCAAGGATACTCAAAAAAAAGATGGTCACGATCCTCATCAGCATTTCCAAACAGCACACACTACACAGGGAGCATTAACCTGCCTTCCCAGAGCAATTTGCCATATCTTGCTATTATGAACAGCCAACCAAGAAACAAAATTGTGTCCGGGAATTTTGAAAGAACCCCAGATTGATTTATGCCAACTAACTCTAGGATTCTTACATCTGGATAATTCCTAAGCACTCCGAACTGAAAACTCACCATTAGTATTTGCTTTCCAAATCAGCTTATCCTCTCTAGCAGGATCAGGAAATAAAACACCACATATAACCATCCTTAACCATGTTTCGTATTTTTTAAAAGTTAATGAATTAACACTGAACACCCAAAATGCGATAAAGTGTATACCTAGATTGGGGTGGGGAGAGAAATTTAAACATATAATTGCGAGCCAGAAATAATGCTCAATTTGCAGGGTCTTCATGCAATATTTCAGAAATTAAATGAGTGATAGTGAATTTTTAAATAAGCACCAAACTGATATAGTACTAAATTTATAGGGACCAAACATGGTTCCTCCATATGTTGACAAATAACCCAGCAGCATGCAGCCCCTCATGCTTCACTATCCGGGGCAATACTGATGGAGTTCGGTGAAGGGAGTAATTAAAAAAATTAAAAAATTAATTTAAAATATTTTTAAATATAGAACATTAAAACGATCTAAAAAAATAAAAAAATAATTTAAAAAAATTCAAATTTTTAAAAAACACAATTTCAAAAAATAAAAATAATTTACCAATGAAAAGTTAAGAAAGAATTTTAGAAGCTATAATATTTACTAGAATTATATGTCCCTTTTTTTTTCAAATCTTGTCTGGCGCATGATGACAATTTTTTTTTTCATTCATTTTCTGGTAAAGGGATGAATTAATAAACTATGAGCAGTGAGTTTCCATTAGAATTATGGTAAACCAATTTTTTTTCTTTCAAAAGAGCTTGTTGTGCCTTTATGGTGATACATATTCTTTTCTTTTAAACATACGAGAACAAATTCGAGGTGGAAATTAAGTGGAAACAGTGGCGGCAGCATGAAAAATGTTAAGGGACTCGAAAAATTGAATAAAACTGAAAGGGGGCTAGAAGATGTAGGTTTTTCGTTCATTTATTTTATTAATGTGTGTGCTTTGGAAAAAGAGCAAAATATAAATAATTTATGAAATAACCTTCAAGATTAGGGGTGAAACGAAGAAATTCCAAGAGTATGGAGGGCCATAGGCAAAATGCTAGTTCTGTCCCGAACGATAAATCAATTTTTTTTAGCATCAAATCATGATATAGTATGAACGAGTCCCCCCTCATTTAATTTCTTTGATAGACCAAGCAAGAACAATATTTTATACCATTGGAATATTGAAAACCTTGAATGATGGAGTACGTAACAAATAGAAAACTTTAGAATAGCTTCTTAATTATTTGATAATGAAATCGTATTATATCTTCTCTCAATAAGTATATCTTCTGTCAAACCCTCAAATTACACTTTCTATTGTTTTTATGATTAATCATTTATTTATTAAGAGTTTGTTTGGAAACGCTCGTCAACCCGTGTTTTTTTAAAAAAATTTAAAAATTAATTTTTTATATTTTAAATCGTTATGATACGCTGATTTCAAAAATTATTTTAAAAAAATAAAAAAAATATATTATTTTAATACATTTCAAAATAAAAATCACTCTAAAAAACAATTCCAACCACAATTTCAAACTACTCCTAAATAATGAGGGCATCTAACATATTAAAAAAACATATATAAAAATTAACCTAGTAAGACTTTAATGCCCGACGCTCAACATTCATGCATCCCTAGCTAGTCAAGCCAGCTTAAATGAAGTTTTGACCGCAAAATGCTATAAATGTATAATCTAATGGCAACTTTTGATCCAAAAAGTCAGATGATCATTAACATTGAAAGCGTGCTCGGGTTTCCTTAATGTTCAAGTAGTTAATTTAACATGCATTTAACTTAATTTCTTTGTCCTGGTCTTGAGTCCTGA
>Ga0325400_1002872_pt1 | contig 15334 bp, 16 predicted proteins | sample PopdelMetagenome_2_FD_205662 | JGI IMG/M metagenome (GOLD analysis project Ga0325400, IMG submission 205662) | Populus deltoides microbial communities from Bellville, Georgia, United States - Xylem-PdKOR-R1 | ecosystem: Host-associated > Plants > Phyllosphere > Stem > Wood/Secondary xylem... | reverse complement strand
CGAAGTCATTCCGCCGCCTCCGCGACGCCGACGTCGAAGTCGGCGGCGCGACGCTCGGCATGAGGCACCGCGACCGGCAGCGGCCGGTCGGCGGCGATCGGCACGAAGCGGTGGGTCTCGCCGTCCAGCGCGAGCACCTGCCCCGCCTCGATGTCGAAGAACCAGCCGTGCAGCGCCACCTCGCCCCGCGCCACCGCCGCCGCCACCGATGGGTGGGTGCGGAGGTGCTGGAGCTGGATCACGACATTCTCCAGGCTGGCGGCGCGCACCGCCGCGTGATCGTGCAGGTCGGGATAGCTGTTCTCCACCACGCTGCGCGCGGCGCGGCTATGCTCCAGCCAGGCCATGACCGACGGCATGGAGGAGAGCGGCGCATCGCTCATCAACCCCTTCATCGCGCCGCAGTCGGAATGGCCGCAGACGATGATGTCGCGCACGCCCAACACCATGACGCCATATTCGACGGTGGCCGACACGCCGCCAATGGTCTCGCTGTACGGCGGCACGATGTTGCCCGCGTTGCGGCACACGAACAGGTCGCCGGGCGCGGCCTGGACGATCTCCTCGGGCACAACCCGGCTGTCGGCGCAGGAGATCATCAGCGCCTTGGGGCTCTGCCCGCCCGCGAGCTTGGCGTAGAGATCCTGCCGGTTGGCGAAGCCCTCCGACTGGAAGTTGAAGACGCGGCCGATCAGCTCGTTCACGGGGATGCTCCTGGTGCCTGGGCCCGCAACAGGCGCGAGCATGGCAGGAGCGTTAGCGCGCCCGCATTGCCGGGACGCCGCGTCATTGTGACGAATGGTTGCGCCAGGACCGCAGCAACACTTCGTCATGCCGACGGGATCGGCGGCTCGGATCAGCCGGGCGTCGGCAGCACAACCGTTGCTCGCAATCCGCCCTCTGCCCGGTTGGCGAGTTCCAGCCGCCCTCCTTCCGCCTCCACCGCGCGGGTCACGATCGGCAGTCCCAGCCCGAACCCCACCGTGTCGCGCCCGCGCGCCTGATCGAGCCGCACGAACGGCTCCAGCACCGCGGCGAGGTCGGCGTCGGGGATGCCCGGACCGTCATCCTCGACCAGGATCGCCACCTCGTCCCTGCCCGGTGAAAGGGTCACGGAGACACGGTCGGCATGGTGGAGCGCGTTATCGACCAGGTTGGTCAGCGCGCGCTTCAATCCGATCGGTCGCACCACCAGCTCGCAATGGTCGGGCCCGTGATATTCGGCGTCGCGCCCGCGATCCTGCGCATCGTCGGCCAGCGTCGCGCACAGCACCGCCACGTCGATACGCATCGCAGTCTCCGGATCGCTGTCGCCGCCCAGATAGGCGAGCAGCGAGCCGACCATCGCCTCCATCTCGGCGATGTCCGCCTCGATCGCGTCGCGGGCGGGTGCGTCCGCAACCCCGTCGGCGCGGAGGCGCAGCCGCGCGAGGGGGGTGCGGAGGTCGTGCCCCACCGCCGCTAGGGCCTGGGTCCGATCGTCAATCAGGCGGTGGATGCGCGCCTGCATCCGATTGAACGCGCGGATGACCCGCACGACCTCGCCGGCGCCTTCCTCGCGCACCCGCTCCTCCCCGCCCCGCCCTACCCGGTCGGCGGCGGCGGCCAGTTCCCGGAGCGGCTGCAGCGTGCGGCGGACCAGCGCACCGCCGATCACCATCAGCGCCACCGCCGGGACCAGCGCCAGAAGAACGCGCTCCACCGCCAGGTTGAGGTGGGCGAGCGGCGCCACCGTGCGGAAGTGAAGCCAACTGCCGTCGGGCAGTGCCAGCGCACCCGCCACCACCTGCCGCCGGCCGGGGGAGGTGAGGTTGAGCCGCAGGTCGGTGCGCGCCAGCGCCGGCTCCCAGGCGATGATCTGGTCGCGCATCCCGTCCAGCGACGGCGCGATCCGCGGCGGCACGGGCAGCGTGCGGTCCCAGCGCAGGATGTAGCGTTCGGTGGTCAGCTCCGCGGCCATGGCCGGCCGTTCCGCGGCCGGGCGCTCGGCCACCAGACGGCGGCTGATGACCAGGTGTTCGGCCAGCCGGTTGGCCTCGTCGTCGCGGACCGAGAATTGGCTCGCCCGCTCGTAGAGCAGCGTCGACACGCCGAACTCGATCACCAGGGTCAGCAGCAGGATGGCGACAATCTGGCCGATCAGTCCCACCGGGCGACTAAGCAGCGCGCGTTCGCCCCCGATCATCGCGCGCCGCCCGTCAACGCCGCTCCACCGGCACGTTGACCATGTAGCCGACCCCGCGGACGGTAACGATCGGCGCGTCGCGACCCGCGCTGGACAATTTGCGCCTGAGCCTGCTGATAAGAACGTCCACCGACCGGTCGGAGCTGTCGCCCAGCCGGGTGCGGGACAGCTCGATCAGCCGCTCGCGCGCGATCACCCGCTGCGCATGGTCGAGCAGGGCGACGAGGAGGTCGAACTCGGCACCGGTCAGCTCGACGATCGCGCCCGACGCGGATTTGAGCTCGCGTCGCGGGATGTTGACCGTCCAGCCGTCGAAGGCGAGCTCCCCCGCCTCGCGCGCGGTCTGTCGGTCCAGCGTGCCGCGGCGTAGCACCGCCCGCACCCGCGCGACCAGCTCGCGCGTGCCGAACGGCTTGGCGATGTAATCGTCCGCGCCGAGTTCCAATCCCACCACCCGGTCGGTCTCCGATCCCTTGGCGGATACGAAGATGATCGGCATGTCGTGCTTCTGGCGCAGCGCGCGACACAGGTCGATGCCGCTGGTGCCGGGCAGCATGATGTCGAGTAGGACGAGGTCGACCGGTCCTCGCTCCAACGCCTGCCACATCTCGGGCGCGGCGCCGGCCGGGCGCACGACGAAGCCGTTCTCCTGAAGCGCGCGCGCTGTCAGCGTGCGCAGCGCGGGATCGTCCTCGACGAGGAGAATGGTGGGGGAGGTCATGCCCCCGCCTAGCGAGGAGCCGCCACGGCGGCAACGGCGGGACCGTTGGTTCGGATGCCCGGCATGCGCTAAGGAGCTTACCCCGGTGGCACCTGGCATGCCCGATAGGCCCGCGACAGGAACGGCTTCGGCGTTTTGTGCGGCTTGGAGCGGGTGAAGGGAATCGAACCCTCGTCGTAAGCTTGGGAAGCTTCTGCTCTACCATTGAGCTACACCCGCGGTCCCGCTCGTCTAGCGAGGCCCGACGCCAAGGGGAAGAGGCGTTTTCGCCCCTTCCCCCGGGCCGGTCACTTGTTGGAGCGCCCGACATCCTTTTCAATGGCGCCGCCGCCGAGCCCGGCATTGTTCTCGGTGTCGCCTTCCTGCGTGTTGTCGGCCTCCAGCAGGTCGGGATCCTCGCCCGTTGCGAACAGGCCGGGCGACTGGCCGATGCCGGGATCGGACTCGAGGTCGCTGGTGAACGGGCCCTCGCCCTCCGACTTGTCGTGCTTGCTGGTGCTCATCGGCGTCTCTCCTGATGGAGCCGTTCCAGCGTTCCACGCGCCGCTCCGTTCCGGCCGGACGTGAAGAAGCGCGCCCGGCTGCGGCCGGACGCGCTTCTTGGCAGCGCCGAAAGACCGGCTCGATCAGGCGGTTGCCATCTCGGCCTTCGGGTTCGCCTTGGTGGTGGCGAGGGTAGTCAGCTTCTCGTCGGTCGCCTTTTCCTCGGCGAGCGTCTGCTTGAACAGGGCGACCGCGGCGGTGTGGCCTAGCTGCTCGCCCCAGCTGATCAGCGTACCGTAGCGGGTGATCTCGTAATGCTCGACCGCCTGCGCCGCCGCGATCAGCGCGGCGTCGAGGACCGACTTGTCCGCGATCTCGCCCGCGGTCTCGTTGGCCTCCTTGATGATGCCGTCGATCGCCGGGCAGGTCACCGCCTTGGGCTTCTCGTTCAACGAGTCGAAAGCCTGCTCCAACCGGCGGATCTGCCCTTCCGTCTCGCGCAAGTGGGTCTCGAACCCCATGCGCAGCTCGGGATCGGTCGCTTTCTCGATCATCTTGGGCAGCGCCTTGGTGATCTGGTTCTCGGCGTAATAGATGTCCTGGAGCTGGTGCAGGAACAGGTCGCCCAGCGTCTCGATGTCCTTGGTGAACAGGCCCATGACGTATCTCCTTGAGGTCGCGTCTTAACGGATGGCGGCGCGGATGCGTTGCACGGCATAGGCGTTGGCGTCGTAGGCGCCGCGCACCACCTTGCCCATGCCGAAGAACTCGTGCGTGACGCCCGGGAAGGTCCGCTGCTCGACCCGATTGCCCGCGCGGCGCAGCGCCTCGGCCAGCGTCTCGCCGTCGGAGCGTAGCGGATCAATCTGCGCGTTGATGATCGTCACCGGCGGCAGGCCGCGAAGGTTGGCAGCGACCAGGTTGATCCGCGGGTCCTGCATGTCGGCGGGGGTCGCGCTGTAGTAATGGCCGAACCAGCCGAGCATCGCGGTGTTGAGCGGCTTGGCATTGGCGCTGTCGGTGCGCGAGGGTAGCGTCATGGAGCTGTTGGCGATCGGGTAGACCGAGACGATCGCCCTGGGCGCGGGCAGGCCGTTGTCGCGCGCGTAGATCGCGGTCGCGACCGCCAGGTTCCCGCCGGCGCTCTCGCCCGCAATGCTGATCCGGCTGGTGTCGCCGCCCCACGCCGCCGCGTTCGCCAGCACCCAGCGATAGGCGGCGGCCGCGTCGTCGTGCTGGGCTGGGAACTTCGCCTCGGGAGCGTGGCGATACTCCACCGAGACCACGATCGCGTTGACGTCGCGCGCCATGGCACGCGGCGCCGCATCATAGGTGCCGACATCGGCGATTACCCAGCCGCCGCCGTGGTAATAGACGATCACCGGCAACGGACGATCCGGCGCCGCGGTGGCGGGCTTGTAGATGCGGGCGAACTGCCACTTGTCGGCGCCGTAGAGCTTGTCGGCAGTGGTGACCGACATGTCGGGATCGGTCGGTTGTCCCTTGGCGTTCAGGACGGTGATCACCGCATCGGCGGCACTCGGCTGGACGCGTGCCTGGCGAGGAGTCAGCCGCTCGATCGGCTTGGGCATCAGCGAGGCGTGCGCGTCGAGCACCGCCTGCATGTCGGCGGCGGCCTGCGGCGGCGCGACCATCGTGGCGGGCGGCGCCGGGGGCGGCGGTGCGTCGGGGGACGGCGCCGAGGAGGTCTGCGCCAAGGCTGGCGCGGCCACGATCGCGGCCGCCGCGACGAGGGCATAGCGAAGCTTCATCGGTGGAGGTTCCCTGTTCTGTCGTTCCGCCTGCCAGACGAACCGCACCGCTGAACTGTTCCGGCACAAGTTCAGCGTTCCCGCGCATTTAACATGCATCAGGTTGCATCGACGGAAACAAGCACGAGGCCCGCCGTTCCTCTTGCCGAAGGAGAGATGCGTGGCGGCCGAACTGACCGAACTGGTTCCCGACGATATCGAAGACGCGGCCGAGCGGGTGTTGCGCCGCGCGTGCGAGGCGGACTTGAGGATCGTCACCGCCGAGAGTTGCACAGGCGGCCTGCTCGCCTCGCTGCTGACCGATGTCGAAGGCGCGAGCCGGGCGTTCGAGCGCGGCTTCGTCTCGTACAGCGACGAGGCTAAGTGCGAGCTTCTGGCGATCGAGCGCGACACCATCGACGGTTGCGGCGCGGTCAGCCGCCAAACCGCGGAGGCGATGGTGCGAGGGGCGCTGCGCAACAGCCATGGCGACCTGGCCGTCTCGATCACCGGCTTCGCGGGACCGGGCGCGCCGGACGACGAGGAAGGGCTGGTCCATTTCGCATGCGGCCGGCGCGGCGGCGCGGTCGTGACGCGCGAGGAGCATTTCGGCGCGGTCGGGCGCGGCGCCGTCCGGTTGAACGCGCTACGCACCGCGGTGGCGATGCTCGAGGCGGCACTCGACTGATCCACGTCAAGCAACGGATTACGCGGGAACTTCCCCCACTGTGGCACGCTTGAGCGCCGTTAACCTTGGAGCAACACATGGCCGACACCGACGACGCGCCCGCGAGCGCCTCCAAGCAGGACCCCACGGCCGCCGGCCACGGCGTTGCCGATGCGAAGGGCGACAGCGTGTCCGGCCGGGCGGTGACGATCAACAAGCCGGCCGCCGAGGTCTATGCCTATTTCCGCGACTTCGCGAACCTGCCGAGCTTCATGGAGAACGTCGTCTCGATCAACGTGAAGGACGACCGCACCTCACACTGGGTGGTTAAGGCGCCGGCTGGCCGGACGGTGGAATGGGACGCGATCGTCACCGAGGATCAGAAGGACCGCCTGATCGCCTGGACCTCCGCCGATGGGGCCGACGTGCCCAACAGCGGCCGGATCGAGTTCGCCGACGCGGGCGCGCGGGGCACGGTAGTGACCGCCACTATCCTCTATGACCCGCCCGCCGGCATCGTCGGCAAGATCGTCGCCAAGATGTTCCAGCGCGAGCCCGCCATCCAGGCCCGCCGCGACCTGCGCCGTTTCAAGCAGCTGCTAGAAACCGGCGAGATCGCCACCCCCGCGAAGAACGCGCAAGAGTTTGAGGAGATGGGCCTGTGAAAGCGCTCGCCTGGCATGGAAAGCACGACGTCCGCATCGACAACGTGCCCGACCCCGGCATCGTCAATCCGCGCGACTGCGTCATCAAGGTGACGTCTACCGCAATCTGCGGGTCGGACCTCCACCTTTATGACGGGTACATCCCGACCATGAAGGCCGGCGACGTGTTGGGCCACGAATTCATGGGCGAGGTGGTCGAGGTCGGCGCGAAGTCGACGCTGAAGAAGGGCCAGCGCGTGGTGGTGCCGTTCACCATCGCGTGCGGCAGCTGCTACCATTGCGGCAAGCATCAATATTCGGCTTGCGACAACGGCCTGCCCGCCGACAATCAGGACATTGCCCAGACGCTTTACGGCCAGCCGATGAGCGGCCTGTTCGGCTACAGCCACATGACCGGCGGCTATGCCGGCGGTCAGGCGGAATATGTCCGGGTGCCCTTCTCCGATATCGGCCCCATCGTGATCCCAGACGGCGTGGAGGACGACAAGGTCCTGTTCCTGTCCGACATCCTGCCGACCGGCTGGCAGGCGGCAGAATATGCCGAGATCGAGCCGGGCGACACCGTCGCGGTCTGGGGCTGCGGCCCGGTCGGGCTGTTCGCGGTTCAGTCGGCGTTCCTGATGGGCGCCGAGCGGGTGATCGCGATCGACCACTTCCCGCGTCGTCTGGAACTCGCCGCCAAGTTCGGCGCCGAGACGCTGAACTTCGAGGAGACGGCGGTCTACGACGCGCTGATGACCATGACCGGCGGCATAGGTCCGGACGCGGTGATCGACGCGGTCGGGCTGGAGGCGCACGGGCTGTTCGTCGACAACATCATCGATCAGATCAAGGCGTCGACCTTTCTCGGCACCGACCGCACCCATGCGATCCGCCAGGCGATCCTCGCCTGCCGCAAGGGCGGCCGCGTCTCGATGCCCGCCGTCTATGGCGGCTTCGTCGACAAGTTCCCACTCGGCGCGTTCATGGAGAAGGGGCTGACACTCAAGACCGGGCAGACCCACGTTCAACACTATCTGCCCGGCCTCCTCAACGCGATCATGGAGGGCAAGATCGATACCGAGTTCCTGATCTCGCACCGCATGCCGCTCACCGACGCGCCGAAGGGTTACAAGATGTTCCACGACCAGCAGAACGACGTGACCAAGATCGTCCTGAAGCCCGGCATGAGTGCCACGGCGGCAGCGTAGCTGCTGCCGAGAGCGCGCATGCCGGCCGGCCTCGGCCATGCCGATGACCGACGGCGCGGCTTCGCCGCGACGCCCCTTTCTGAGACCTAGGAGAGACAAGGATGCCCAAATTCGCGATCGTCACCGGCGCCTCGACCGGCATCGGCCTGGAGCTTGCCAAGATCGCCGCGCAGGAGGGCTACGAGCTTCTCCTCGCTGCCGACACCCCGTTCACCGAGACACCCGGAAATGCCCAGACGCTGCAGGTCGACCTCTCGACCACCGACGGCGTTGACCAGCTGCTCGCCGCGGCGGGTGGTCGCCAAGTCGACCTGCTGTGCGCCAACGCCGGTCACGGCCTCGGCCGCGCCTTTCTCGACCAAGACGTCGCCGACTGGAAGCATGTGGTCGACACCAACATCGTCGGCACCTGCTACCTTATCCAAAAGACGCTCAAGGACATGGTCGCCCGCAACGACGGCAAGCTGCTCGTGACCGGATCGGTCGCGGGATACATTCCGGGCAGCTTCCAGGCGGTTTACAACGGCACCAAGGCGTTCGTGGACAGCTTCGTGGCGGCGATCCAGAACGAGCTCAAGGATGCGGACGGGGTCACCATCACCAACCTGATGCCCGGGCCGACCGATACCGAGTTCTTCGAGCGCGGCGACATGATGGACACCTCCGTCGGGGTCGATCCGAAGAAGGAGGACCCCGCCGACACTGCCCGCAACGGCTGGGACGCGCTGATGGCCGGCAAGGCGGCGGTCGCGTCGGGTTGGAAGAACAAGCTGCAGTCGACTATCGCCAACGTCACGCCCAACGCGGTGCTGGCCGAGCAGCATCGCAACATGGCCGAGCCCGGCTCGGCGAACAAGTAAGCAGGAGGGACCACCCATGAACCGTTACCTGATCGCCGCCGCCGTCGTCGCGGCCCCGCTCGCCGCCATCCAGGCGCAGACTCCGATGACCGGTGCCGCCTACGTCAAGGCGGCCGGCGCATCCGACCAGTACGAGATCCAGTCGAGCAAGCTCGTGCTTCAGACGACGCAGAACGCCGAACTGAAAGCGTATGCCAACATGATGATCGGCAATCACACCAAAAGCACCGGCGACATCAAGGCGGCCGCGACCGGCAGCGGCATGACCGTGCCGCCACCCGCGCTGGACGCGACCGGCCTGCGCAACGTCGCGGCGCTGCGCGTCCTACGCGGCACCGCGCGCGACCGGCTGTACGTGGCGCAGCAGCGCACCTCGCACCAGAAGGCGCTGGCACTGCACCAGGGCTATGCCGCGAACGGCGACGTGCCCGCGCTCAAGAACACCGCGGGCATGATCGTGCCGGTGGTCCAGCATCATATCGAGATGCTCGCCGCGATGTGATCGCATCCGGCTGATACTACGTGAAAGGGGCTGGTCGCAGCGATGCGGCCGGCCTCTCTCGCTTCCGTCGCCCGAGCCGAGGCTAGCGCCCAAAGCCGCCTGTCGCGCGCGAGACGGACAGCCATGGATGCCAGCCGCTGCTGGCATGCCGGAGGAGGTTCAGATGCCCCCCGCCACCACGCTCTTTCCGGCCAATTTCAGCCGCGCGGTCAGATCGGCGAGGCACGCCGCCGCCACGTCCGGATCGGGGGAGCGCACCACGAAGTTCGCGCCCACCCGCCCTTCGCGGAAGAAGGGGTAGCTGCCGATCGCGACACCGCCATGCGCGCGCTCGGTCTCGCGGAGCAGGTCGGCGACCTCGCTCTCCGCCACCCAGCCGCCGACGGTCAGCGACACCACCGGCCGGCCGCCCTCCAGCGTGCCGGTCAGCGCGTCGAGCATGCCGGCAGTGATGTGCGGCACGCCGGCCATGACGAAGAGGTTGCCGATGCGGATACCGGGAGCGCCCGACACCCGATTCTCGATCAGCGTCGCGCCGTCCGGCACCCGCGCCATCCGCGCCCGCGCCTCCGTCAATCCGCCGCGGGTCGCGTAATATCGCTCCAGCACCGCCATCGCGTCCGGATGATGCACGACCCGCACCCCCAGCGCCGCGGCGACCGCGTCCACGGTGATGTCGTCATGGGTCGGGCCGATGCCGCCGGTGGTGAACAGATAATCGTTGCGCGCGCGCAGCGCGTTCACCGCCTCGACAATCGCGGCCTCGACGTCGGGCACCACCCGCACCTCCGCCAGCCGGATACCCTGGACGTTGAGCCAGGACGCCAGCTGCGCGACGTTCCTGTCCTGGGTGCGTCCCGACAGGATCTCGTCGCCGATCACCACCAGCGCGGCCGTCCAGATGCGTTCGCTCGCCATGCCTCGGTCTTAACCTCGCAAAGCCGCCGCCGCCACGCTATATCGGCGCAATGACCGAGTATGTCTCCGCCACCTACGACACCCCCGACATCCGCAACGGCGCGATCAAACTGCACGGCCCTGTCGCGTTCGCGGGCATGCACGCCGCAGGGCGGCTGGCGGCGGAAACGCTGGACATGCTCGTCCCGCACATGGTGCCAGGCGTCACCACCGCTGAGATCGATCGGCTGATCTACGACTTCGTGACCGCGGCGGGGGCGGTACCGGCGACGCTGGGCTATCGCGGCTATTCGCATTCGACCTGCATCTCGATCAACCACGTCGTCTGCCACGGTATCCCGTCGGAGAAGACGCTGAAGGCGGGCGACATCGTCAACGTCGACGTCACCCCGATCCTGGACGGCTGGCACGGCGACACCAGCCGCATGTACCTGATCGGCGAGGTGCCGTTGAAGGCGCGCCGACTGGTCGAGGTGGCATATGAGTGCCTGATGCTGGGTGTGGAGCAGGCCCGCCCCGGTAACCGCATGGGCGACGTCGCCCACGCCATCCAGCGCCACGCTGAAAAGCATCGGTACGGCGTGGTGCGCGACTTCTGCGGCCATGGGCTGGGCAGGCTGTTCCACGACGCGCCCGAGGTCGTCCATGTCGGCAAGCCCGGCACCGGTCCGGAGCTGAAGCCGGGCATGATCTTCACGGTGGAGCCGATGATCAACATCGGCCGCCCGGACGTAAAGCTGCTCGACGACGGCTGGACCGCAGTGACGCGCGACCGATCGCTGTCGGCACAGTTCGAGCATTCGATCGGCATCACCGATGACGGCTGCGAGATCTTCACGGTCTCGCCCGCGGGATTTCACCAGCCGCCCTACGCCTGACCCTCGCGCGTCAGGGCACGAGACGAAAATTGTACTCGTAACTGGTCTGCGGTCCGCCCGTCACGCCGCTGATCCGCACCGTGTAGGTGATGTTCGGCTGTAGTCCCGCCACCTTCCATTGGATGACGTTGGGAAGGCCGTAGCCGTCATTGTCCGACTGGACGTCCGACACGACAAGGTTGGATCCCCCGTTCGCCACACTGACCTGCGCGCTGCCGAAACGCACCCCGCCGCTGGCGGACCGCCCCGACGCGGCCGCCACCACGGAAAAGGACAGCCGGGCGCCCGCATCCATGTAGCGTGCGGGATAGTCGCCGTACGGATAGGCGACGAACGGCGGCAACCCGCCGGGCGCGGTCACGCCGCCCGTGAAGTTGAAGACCTTCAGCGTGGCTGCATCGGTGCGGCCGCCGTCGCTCAATACCTGCGCCACCCTGCCGTAGCTGATCTTGCCCAGGAACGGGTCGAGCATCCAGCGGCGATGGCCGATATTGGCGCTGGCGACCTCCGTCAGCCAACCCGCGACGTAATCGTCCTCGCTATACCATCGCAGATAGGGCGAGACGACGCCGCCGTAGAGGTTGCCGGAGCCCGCCCCTGCGGCACCCGTTGCGGTGTAGCACCTCCAGTTGGCCGGCGGCGTGTGGCTCAGCTGGCCGTTGGCGGCCATCATTAGCGAGGATTGGGCGGATTGGTCGTCGTCCGCGTCCGAATAGGTCACGGCGGGCAGGCGATGAATCGCGCGAACGGCGTTGAGGCGGGCGAGCACGTCGGCCTTGACGCTCGCCTTCAGCGTGCCGGTGCGGCAACCGGGCACGTCCGGCGCCACGTCGAACAGCGCCGCCGCACCGGCCGCCCAGCTCGCGGGTTGCGAGGGCGCTGCGGGGAAGGAGGAGACGCTGGAGGGCGGGGCAGCGGCGGTCGGCGCGGCGGGCGTTGCCGTCGCGACCGGCGTTGGCGCCGGTACCACGCTGACCGCGCCGCCCCCGCCTCCACCGCCGCTCTCACCACCGCAGCCTGCCAGCGCCATCAGGGCCAACGTCCCCGCCGGCCATCGTGCCCCTGCCGGCCATCGTGCCATCGTCACTCGCCTGCCTCCCCGGCTCCACGCGGACAGATGCTACCGCTCGCGACTATCTACCTGATTAACGACGTGAACCGCATCGGATGAGGCGTGCGGGCATCGGGCCGGACCGACGTGGCGGTGCCCATGCGGGCTTGGGACGGCCCACGCCATCGCGCTTGCGGACCCGCGCCGCCCGGCTATCGTGCGCCCAACAAAAAGGGGAGTCCATGAAACTCGTCGTCACCGCCGCACTCGTGGCCTTGCTGCCGCTCGCGCCCGTCCTCGCGCAGGACAAACCGACCGAAACGCGCGGGGGTGAAGCCAGGCCCGCGAAGGACGACCCGGCCATTTCGCCGCCCGTTGTATCCGTCACTCGCCACAGCGGCACCTTCGGTGGCACCCGCATCGCCTATCGCGCGATCGCGGGCGAGACCTATCTCAAGGACAAGGACGGCCGCCCGCTCGCCGCCATCACCTCCTATACCTACCTCAAGGACGGACCGGTCGATCCGAACCGTCCCGTCACCTTCCTGTGGAACGGCGGCCCGGGCTCCGGCTCGCTCTGGCTCCACATGGGCGCGTTCGGGCCGAAGCGGGTGGTGATCCCGTCGGATGCGCGCGACGACGGGGCACCACCCTACCCGATCGTCGACAATCCCGAATCGCTGCTCGACGCCACCGACCTCGTCTTCATCGACCCCGTCGGCACCGGCTTCAGCCGCGCGCTCGGCAAGACCGATCCAAAGGACTATTGGGGCGTCACCAAGGACGCGCGCTCGATGGCGCAGTTCATCCGTCTGTGGCTGAACGAGCATGGTCGCTGGAACGCACCCAAATACATCGGCGGCGAAAGCTACGGCACCACGCGCTCGGCGGCGGTGATCCGCGAGCTGGAGGGCAGCTACACCGACGTCGCGGTCAACGGCATCATACTGATCTCGACCATCCTCGACTTCAGCCAGGCCGCCGACAGCCCGGGCAACGAGCTCGGCTACGTCACCAACCTGCCATCGATGGCGGCGACCGCCTGGTTCCACAACAAGGTCGCGGACCGTCCCGCGACGGTGGAGGCGTTCGTTGCGGAGGCCAAGGCATTCGCGATCGGCCCGTACGCCTCCGCGCTTCTGAAAGGCAACGCGCTCTCATCGGCAGAACGGCAGGCGATCCTGCCACAGCTGTCCCGTTTCACCGGCGTCTCGGCGCAGTATCTGGACCGGGCCGACCTGCGCCTGTCGCCCAGCCGCTTCTACAAGGAACTGCTGCGCGACCGCGGGCTCGTCATCGGCCGGCTCGACACCCGCTATACGGGGCGGGACTATGACAATGCCGGCGAGACCCCCGACAACGACCCCAGCTTCTACGCCATCGACGGCGCCTACACCGCAGCGATGAACGCCTATGCGCGTGGGGACCTGAAATACTCGCCCGACCTGACCTACTCCTCGATCGGCGGCACCACCGATTGGGACTGGTCGCTCGGCTCCGGCCCGCGCGGTGGCGCAGGCTACCTCAACGTCGCACCCTTTATCGGCAAGGCGATGCGCGAGAACAGCGGGCTGCGCGTCTTCGTCGGACAGGGCTATTACGACTTCGCCACGCCCTTCTTCGGCGCCGAATATTCGCTCAATCGCACCGGCATCCCGGCTGACGGCCGGATCAGCTGGCATTGGTACCATGCCGGGCACATGATGTACGTCCGCGACGAGGACCTCAAAAAGCTGTCGACCGACATCCGCGCCTTCATCCGCGCGCGGTGACGGGCATGCGCGCCGTCGTTGCCATCCTCCTCGCGTTGGTGCTCACCGCCGCCGCACCGCGTTCGGAGCGGACGCCGACGCCGACCTCGACCCCGGCCGTGCTGGTCTTCACCCACTCGACCGGTTTCCGCCACGACTCGATCGAGCCCGCGGCCGCGGCGCTGGCGGCGCTCGGGCGGGAGCGCGGCTTTGTCACCGTTGCCAGCGCCGATCCGGCCATCTTCGCCGACGCGGCGCTCGCGCGGTTCGCCGCCGTCGTGCTGGTCAGCACCACCACCCGCCCCGACGACCCCGCCAGCGAATGGTTCGTCGGCGAGCGGCGCGCCGCCTTTCAGCGCTTCGTGCGCCGCGGCGCCGGGGTAGTCGGCATCCATGCCGCCGCCGACTCGCACTATGGCTGGCCGTGGTACGGCGCGATGATCGGCGCGCGGTTCCTGCGCCACCCGCCGGGCACGCCGGAGGGCGAGGTGACGCTGGTCGACCGCCGCCATCCTGCCGCCCGCGGCCTTCGCTCGCCCAAGCGGCGCGTCGACGAATGGTACGCCTATCGTGACCGTCGCGGCGACCTGGCCGTGGTCGCCACCTTTGACCCCCGCTCGATCGGCGAGGCGGGCACGCCCGCACCGATCGCCTGGGCGCACCGGTTCGAGGGCGGGCGCGTCTTCTACACGGGCATGGGCCATACGGCGGCGAGCTTCGCCGAGCCCTGGTTCCTCAGCCATCTCGCCGGCGGCATCGCTTGGGCGCTGGGCCGCGACGCGCGCCGGGGTGACGGCGCCAGCCGCCGCCGCTAAGGCGCCGCCATGAACCAGATCACGCCCGCGATCGTTGCCGACCACGGCCTCTCGCCCGAAGAATATGATCGCGTCCTGCACGCGCTCGGCCGCGAGCCCAATCTGGTCGAACTCGGCATCTTCTCGGTCATGTGGTCGGAGCATTGCTCCTACAAGTCGAGCCGCATCCACCTGAAGCGGCTCCCGACCGAGGGCCCGCAGGTGATCTGCGGACCCGGCGAGAATGCCGGCGTGGTCGACATCGGCGACGGTCAGGCGGCGATCTTCAAGATGGAGTCGCATAACCACCCCTCCTACATCGAGCCCTACCAGGGCGCGGCGACCGGAGTCGGCGGCATCCTGCGCGACGTGTTCACCATGGGCGCGCGGCCGGTCGCGAACCTCAACGCGCTTCGTTTCGGCCGTCCCGACCATCCCAGGATGCGCCACCTGATCGCGGGCGTAGTCAGCGGCATCGGCGGCTATGGCAATTGCGTCGGCGTGCCGACGGTGGGTGGCGAGGTGAACTTCCACCCCGCCTATGACGGCAACATCTTGGTCAACGCGATGACCGTGGGCGTCGCCGACACGGACAAGATCTTCTACTCGGCCGCGTCGGGTATCGGCAACCCGATCGTCTATGTCGGCAGCAAGACCGGCCGCGACGGCATCCACGGCGCGACCATGGCCTCGGCCGATTTCGGCGAGGATGCCGAGGAGAAGCGTCCAACGGTACAGGTCGGCGATCCCTTTACGGAAAAGCTGCTGATCGAGGCCTGCCTGGAACTGATGGCCTCCGACGCGATCGTCGCGATTCAGGACATGGGGGCCGCCGGCCTGACCTCCTCGTCCGTCGAGATGGCGTCCAAGGGCGGGGTCGGTATCGAGCTGGTCATGGACGACGTGCCACAGCGCGAG
>Ga0325400_1002871_pt1 | contig 15335 bp, 11 predicted proteins | sample PopdelMetagenome_2_FD_205662 | JGI IMG/M metagenome (GOLD analysis project Ga0325400, IMG submission 205662) | Populus deltoides microbial communities from Bellville, Georgia, United States - Xylem-PdKOR-R1 | ecosystem: Host-associated > Plants > Phyllosphere > Stem > Wood/Secondary xylem... | reverse complement strand
AAAAAAAACAATTAAACATTGACTAATAAATAGAGATAATATTCATGTGGGCTGAATAGTCAAAAGGTGAAGAAAATTCTAAATTGCAAACCTCGTGCGTGATTGGGAGATGGCAAGAAAAAAGGAAGAGAATTTTGGAAGATAAATCACTTAGTCACCAACCACAAAAAAAAAAAAAAAAAAAAAAAAAAAAAAACCCATATTTGGTGGCTCTTTTCTCACATCATGAACACGTAGTTCTAGATCCTCCCTTGTTTTACTAGCATTGCAACATTTCCCATTCATTTTACTTCAGTTTTTTTTTTAATTTCAGATTAAATTCTTTTTAAAGAATATTTCATTTTCTATTAGTCTAATTATATTTAAAATAATTTAATAAATATTTGTGAGAACTAATCCCAATTCTTAAATTAAAGAAAATCAAAGGAAGAGTGAATACTTGCGATAATCCATGAAGTTTTATTATTAACTTGACGTATCTCACGGTCATGTTTAACGTTCGAAAGGCAAGTTCTGGCGTCATTAACATGATAGCCACGTGGTGAACGGTGGAGTAAAGTCATGGCCGTCCCGCGTTAACAGGTCATTCAAAGCGTCAAACCCCAAAATTCAGCTTTCCTGTACAGCCTCAGTGCTTCGTTCTAGCCGAACCATCCATTACCTTCAGCTTTATTTAAGGTTCAAATACACGTAGAATTCGCAATCTTTTTAGATTTCAATGATTTGTTTATTTATTATTATATTTTTTAATATAAAATGTTGAAAGTAAAAAATAATTATGTATTTCTTTATTAGAAACAAATTGAATGTTTTTTTTTTATGGTTGTTTATTTTTTTTCTTGTTTAAATAAAACTATTTTATTTTACGAGTTAAAATTATAATTCGAGTTATTAATTTTTTTAAAAATATGCTTATAATACATAAATATTTTATTAAAAAATAATATAAATCCATGGGGTGAGGTCTAGTTTTAAAACTATTTTTTATATACTAATAATAAATCCTTCCTTTTTAGACATTAAACAGACTTCACATATTTAAAAAAAAATATATATATATTTGTAATTATTGGTAATGAGAATATTGGAATTAAAGAATATCCACTCACCGTTCATTCATTTTAATCCTTTCGAAAACGAGTCAAAGTTTATATACACACTAATAATAATGTCAAATGAGTGTGCTTTGCTCACCGTTTAATTAATTATCGTGAGCCGATATAGCCGAGCCGAGCCTGCAGCTTTCGTTATTCTAGCAAGTATAAAGATGCTGCGGATGCTTTTTGCATGATACTCACCCCAAGCCCTCTTCTTTGCCTTTTCTCCCTCAATATAAGCACTGTTTTTAAGCATCTCCCTTGCTAGTTGCATGGAAGCAAGCATAAAATAGGATAGATAGAAATAAATGGGTTTTGTGCAGACGGAAGAGAGGAGGAGGACGGAGATAGAGGAATTGAAGCGCATGTTGGTAGGTTGTGGCAGGCTCAACAGGAGAAAAGATGATGAAGAATTACAAGGCAGACGTGCTTCATCCAAACAAGCAGTGGAGTTTAATGGTGAAGAGGAGCTTGTGTGTGTCACTAGTGGAGTATCCTACTTAGGCGTCGCCATCGTGAACCGCCTGTTGACTCGTGGCTACTCCGTCAGAATCATCGTTGATAATGAAGGTAAATATACCATACCAGATATAATTAACACTGAACGTCTTGATAAACTAGTTTGAAGCCCCCCCTCCCCCCCCCCTGTAAATTACTGTAATTATGATTGATTAATCGGTCTCGAAAATTAATTTGATCTTCTTTTAACTACGAATTATGAAAAGCTTTTGTATAAGAACTCCCTTGATTGAGAATGCAGAGGATAAAGAGAGACTGAGGGAGTTAGAAACGTCAGGAGAGATGAGGACAAGTAAGAATGGTATCGATGCAGTCATGGCGAAGCTTACTGAAGTTGAAAGCTTAGTAGAGGCATTCCAAGGCTGTCATGGTGTATTTCACACCTCTGCATTTACCGATCCTGCTGGTCTTTCTGGTTACACTGTAAGTCTTTCGAAAAATCAAAATTAATTCGTTAAATTCAATGCCCATCATTTCACTCTTGGCAAAGGAAGGGGAAGGGGAAGGAATCTAATCGGTTTTGGCAGGTGGCCCTCCACTACTGTTGGGGTCAACACCACCAACCCCTGGCATATCTGCCCCAAGCGACCCTTTCTGAAGCCATGGGACCGAATTGATCATAGAAACATATTAGATTTATTAGTCGGCGAAGAAAAATATTGTTTCAAGAAGGTTGAATAATTCAAAGGATTTTTAAAAATATAATAATTATTGTTTTAAAAGTTTTTTTTACTTGAAAATATATTAAAATAATTTTTTTAATTTTAAAAAAAAATTAATTTTAACACTAGCATATCAAAATAATCCAAATATATAATAATAATAATTTGAAGTAATTTATTTTTACATATAATAATAATACAATTTCCAATAATATCAAGAAATTATTATTATTGTAAAACAAGCTTGCATTTTATTTTCATTACCTTTTCTTGATAATGAAATATGAGATGTCAATAGATCTATGGGTTGTAAACTCGAGGGTGTTTGTTTTTGTGTTTCAAAAATATTTGTAAAACAATTAAAATTTTTTTTTATTTACTTTAAATTAATATTTTTTGATTTTTTTAAATTATTTTGATACCCTATTTTAAAAATGATTTTTAAAAAATAAAAAATATTATTTTAATATATTTCTAAGTAAAAATAATCGTAATCATTCTTTCCTATTCAGGTAAATATTTTTTTATTGAATGATTTTGTTCAGTTTTACTGATTGGTCATATTATGATGCAAATTCTTCCATTTCTAACAGCTCCCTGTAATGCTTAGCAGAACGTTGACAATTCTTTCTCCTTTTCTTTATAGTTTATTCTAAGTTCTAACGGGTGACCATTTGATAGGTCTAACAAGTAGTGGAAGTCGGATTATTAAAAATGACCAGCCCTATATTCCTAGAAATAGCCACAAAAAAGTAGTGGGAGTCGGTTTTTTTTCCAGTTTAATTAAGTAACAGGAACAGATTTCGTAATGATCGATCATATTGTTTTAAAATGTTTTTCAAATTCTATAAATAAAGTATGTTATTACACAAAATATTGTGGCTTTCCTTGCGTCTTTTCTTCTTCAAAAAAGGTTTGAGATTGGTGGTGTATTGAAAGCATTATTTTTTGTTATAATATATAGTTGCTTAAGAAATTCTCTATTTCACAATCAATGACTCTCAACTAGTTATGAAGAAGAAGAAGAAGAAGAAGAAGCAACGCTATTCGAGGGAGTTTGGATCTTAATGGGATAGCTGTATATTAAATCCCATTTCATCATTCTTAGGTTTAAAAGTTGAAATCTCATATCTCTTAACCCCTTCGGGCATGGGCATGGTTGTGTTCATTTCTCTATTTGTATGCTTGAGTATTCTCTTTATTTATTTATTTCAGTAAATACGTAAATGTTATTATTTGTTCTGTGATGGAATAAAAATATGAATATCCATGCTAATTCAACTTTTGACGCTGTAATACTTGAATCATTCATGATAGAAATCCATGGCTGAAATAGAGGTGAAGGCTAGTGAGAATGTGATGGAGGCGTGTTCAAGAACACCCTCAGTGAGGAATTGTGTAGTCACATCATCGCTCTTGACCTGCTTATGGCGGGATACAACCACACATGAACTCCCTCCTGTAGTTAACCATGAGTCCTGGAGTGATGAATCTTTATGCATCCGCAAAAAGGTACAGAACCAGTTTGTTCTATTTTTGTTCTCTGATCTATATACTTACTCTGGTAAAAGTCCTTAAATGGAGTGGATGAGCCTCGGAACATGATTCTGTTTCTGCTTGTTTTGACTAATATCGATGCCATTGATTAAAATATATATGCAGCTTTGGTATGCCGTGGGCAAGCTAAGGGCGGAGAAGGCAGCGTGGAAACGAGCAGAGGAGAGAGGGCTAAAACTGGCCACCATCTGTCCAGGTCTCATCACAGGCCCGGAATATTTTGGTAGAAACCCAACAGCCACAATAGCTTATCTAAAAGGTAAGCTTCAACTATACATTTGTTAACAATGGGCAGCAATAGTATCGTGTTTAGGCTTTCCTGTCCAATTTCTAAAGCAGACAGGTTGCAATTTGTTAATGGAAAACTGCAGGAGGCCAAGAAATGTTTAAAGATGGCTTGCTAGCAACCGTCGATGTGATGAAACTTGCAGAGGCACACACATCTGTATTTGAAGCGATGAACAAGACAGCATGCGGAAGGTACATCTGCTTCGATCGAGTTATTCAAGTAGAAGACGAAGCAGAGAGGTTGGCTATGGAGATTGGGATCTCTGCAAACCAGATAGTGTCTGAAGATGCATCTAACTGTGGTCCAGCTCGGTTTGTACTCTCAAATAAGAAACTTTGTAACCTCATGTCAAGGACACACCGGAATTGTTATAATCAAAGTTAAACCAAGCGACAAGAGACATTGATCCCATGTCATTGTGTAAATCATTCAATAGGAAATTCTAAAATTCATAGAGAACCATATCAGATATGAAGTATTACTCTCTTTAAATTTAAATCTTCTTTCAAGAAAAAGAAATTAGGGTTCAATGAAAGAGAAGAGATCCCTGGTAGTTTCTTGTTACTACAGATAAATTATCAAGACAAAAATGCAAACCGTCAAAAATCTTAAAAAAGAAAAAATTAATAATAATTGAGAGAAAAATAAATAAATAAATAAATAAAAACAAAGCTCAGAGAGTTGTTGTATGCTTGTATGTGCTAAAAAAAGAGCTCTGAAAAAGCTCCTCTCAAATAAAAGGTATCAGAATTTATGAAGCACTCCTCATCGTTGCCTAATTTCTTTTTCAATGTAAAATCAAATAATAATAAAAAAAAGAAATTATTTTTCTAATATATACTAAAATTGTTCAATATTTTACTGTACAGTCCACAGTAAAACACCAAGTTATTTTTTTTTTAATTTTTTTCTGTTTTTATTTTTATTTTTTGCTTTTTATGCCTTTATTGGTTTTTTTTTTTTGCTTTTTTTTCTTTTAATAATTTTTTTTGTTAATGTTAATTTTTTTTAGTTATCAGACTTTCATGACACGGATCCCAGGTTTGACGGGTTAACGTGGTTTGACGAGTTAACTCGAAATTTTTTTTTTTTTTGCTTTTTTTAAAGTTTGACGAGTTAACCTAGAATTTGTTTTTTGCTTTTTTTTTCTTTTTCATTAATTTTTTTAGTTTAGTTTTTTAATGTTAAATTTCTTTATATTTAATTATTGGACTTTCATAACACATACCTCGGGCTTGACAGGTTAACCCGTCAATTTTTTTTTCTATTTAGTTATCAAACTTTTATGACGCGAATCACAGGTTTGACGGGTTAACTTGGTCTGAAGGGTTAATCCGGTTAATTCAGATTTTTTCTTTTTCTTCATTAGTTTTTTTTCTTCATGTTGTTTTTTTCTTTATTTTTTTAATTAATCTATTTAATTATCACATTTTTATGACACGAACTTGCAGCTAGACTCACATCCAAGGCTCTTGGGTTCGGTGTTGCAGTTAGACTCACTTAAACTTGAGTCATGTAAGTTTAATATTATTATTAATATTATAAATATTACTCTTGGGTCAACCGTTGCAGCTAGACCAAAGGCTCTTGGGTATATCTTTGCAGAAAGACCTAACACTCTTAGATCTTAGCCTTTTTTTATATTTTTTATTCAAGAAAAAAAATTTAACCCGTGGTGTGTGCCTTTGTTTTTTTTTCTCTTTTTCTTTTTAAGCCTTTTACTGTGGATTGCAAAGTGCAGTCCACAATGAAAAAGTTGATGCCTTTAGTTTTTTTATGTCTTTTTTTAATTAATTTTTTTAATTTAGTTTCTTAATATTAAATTTTTTTTATTTAATTATCAGACTTTCATGAAATGGATCTCAGGTTTGACGGGTTAACCCAGTTTATTCAGATTTGTTTTTTCTTTTTCTTCATTAGTTTTTTTCTTCCTATAGGTTTTTTTCTCTTTGCTTTTTCCTTTTTAATTAATATTTTTTAATTTATTTCATTAATATTAAATCTTTTTTCTATTTAGTTATCACACTTTCATGACATGAATTCTAAGTTTGACGGGTTAATCCCGTTGATTCAGATTTTTTTTTCCTTTTCCTCATTAGTTTTGTTCTTTTGATTTCATCTTTTAATATTGTATGCAGTCTACAGTGAAAAGGCTGATGTCTTTAGTTTTTTTTCTTTTTTATTTTATTTTTATGTATTTCACTGTGGACTACACAGTGCAGTCCACGGTAAAAAATCCAATGCCTTTTTTTTTATTAATGTTTTTTATTTAGTTTGTTGATATTAAATTTTTTTCTATTTAGTTATCAGACTTTCATGACACGGATCTTAGGTTTGGCGGGTTAACCCAGTTAATTTACATTTTTTTTCTTTTTCTTCATTAGTTTTTTTCTTCTTATAAGTTTTTTTCTTTTTTTCTTTTATTTTTATTTAATTTAATTCATCAATATTAATTTTTTTTTCTATTTAGTTATCGACTAATGCCTTTAGGTTTTTTTTTTTTTGCTGTTTTTATGCATTTGACTGTGGACTGCACAGTGCACACTCGAGTCCACATTGAAAAAGATGATCTTTTTTTTTCTTTTTAATTAATTTTTTTGGTTTAATTTAGTTTGTTAATGTTTAATTTTTTTCTATTTAGTTTTCAAACTTTCATGACACGGATCCCGGGTTTGACGGATTAGCCCAGTTAATTTTGTGTTAACCCGTCAATTTTTTTTTTCTATTTAGTTATCAAACTTTCACGACACGAATCTAAGGTTTAACGGGTTAACATGGTTTGAAGGGTTAACCCAGTTAATTCAGATTTTTTTTCTTTTTCTTCATTAGTTTTTTTTTCCTTTTAGCTTTTTTTCTTTGTTTTTTTCTTTTTAATTAATCTATTTAATTATCACACTTTTATGACACGACCTTGCAGCCAGACCCATATCCAAGACTATTGGGTCTGGTATTGCAGTCACACCCACTTAAACTTGGGTCATACAAGTTTAATGTTATTATTAATATTATAAATATTCTCTTGGGTCAGGCGTTGTAACCACACCCAAGACTCTTGGGTATAGCTTTGCAAAAAGACCTAATACTTTTAGATCTTAGCTTTTTTAATAATTTTTATGCAAAAACCATTGACCCACAGCATCGCGTGGGTCATGTAACTAGTAGAATACTCTAAAAGGCGTGGGGAAAATACTGTAGCTTTCCCTACGCCTTTTAGACTTTCCCCATTATTATTATTATTATTATTATTATTATTATTCTATTATATTATAACATATCCTAAAAAGTACTGTAGCTATCTTTTTTTATTATTATTATTTTGTTATTTTTCTTCTAATTAATTTTTTTTAATTTAGTTTGTTAATGTTAATTTTTTTTATTTAATTATCAGATTTTCATGACACGGATCCCGAGTTTGATGGGTTCATTTAGTTTAGTTTGTTAATGTTAAATTTCTTTCTATTTAATTATCAGATTTTTATGACACGTATTCCGAGCTTGACGGGTTAACTTGGTTTGATGGGTTAACCTAGTTAATTTTGGGTAAACTCGTCATTTTTTTTCTATTTAGTTATCAAACTTTCATGACTCAGATCTCAGGTTTGACGGGCTAACTTAGTTTGAAGGGTTAACCCAGTTAATTCAGATTTTTTTTCTTTTTCTTCATTAGTTTTTTTTCTTCCTATTGGTTTTTTTTATTTGATTTTTTTCTTTTTAATAAATCTATTTAATTATGACACTTTTATGAACGATCTTATAGTCAAACCCACATCCAATGCTCTTGGGTCCGGTATTGCAGTCAGATTCACTTAAACTTAAGTCATGTAAGTTTAATATTATTATAAATATTACTCTTGGGTCAAGTGTTGCAGCCAAACTTAAAACTCTTGAGTATAATTTTGCAGAAAAACCTAACACTTTTAAATTTTATTTTTATAAAAATATTTTTTATGTTAAAAAATTAATCTGTAACATCACGTGGATCATGTAACTAGTATATGACTACAAGCGGCTACGCTTTCGTCTAGGGTTTTTGAAAGGAGAGCTGGTTTGGAACACCATGGTGTTAGGCTTTTATAGATTTTTTATGGGCTCTAACAGTTTCAGATTTCTCTAAAGCCCATCGCATCAAACTTGGCTCAAGTAAATAGGTATAAGTTCTCTCTCTCTCTCTCACCCTAGTTTTATTTGAAACTCATGTGCATACTTTTATCCCAATTGACCCATTTATAATATCTTAAGATTATTTATAATTGATCAACCTAACTAATTAAACTACGCCTTTCAAGATCAGTATCTTAAGATTTTAAACCTTAAAAAATGTGGATGTCTCCCTTAATGCTAAACAAAAACGAGAATAAGAGAAGAAATAAAAAACAAGAAAGTAAAAAAAATTGTTGGTAAAAGAAAGTAAATAAAAGCAACACTGGAAAAAAAAGATAGACTAAATAAAATTAAGAAAGAAATTGCATATGTGGGGCTGACCAATTTTTCCACTAACTAGATGAGATGTTTATATTGTTACATAGTCTGAATTCTACATGAACTATAATTCTTAAATCTATACAAATTATTCATAACAATTCGAGAGCTTATAATATGAATTGTAATACAATTTGTATTCCTCTTAGCTCGTCTTTCTTGCTGACACCATTTGTTTATTTACTGATATGTAATTTCAGCCACTGTAATATGCTACGGACCTTTATTTATATATAGTTGGTCGACCGACTTGATCTTCTAGTTAATTATATGAACTCATGTCTATGTGATTAACTATCTTGTCCTTGTCGATCATGTCTCCAAGCTTTTCTACATGATTATGACTTCTAATCTTCTTGTTTGATCACTTCGTATGTTCATGGTTCACAATCAATTTCACAACTGTGGATGTTTATTTTTTATCTAAGTAAAAATAACTAAGGAATTAGAGGTTGAGGAAAGACAACTAAGGGCATGTGAGACATGTTCATGTTCAGATCAGGATGGTCAATAACAAGAAGGGCGACTATATATTGTTGAGATTTATGAGAATATGCATCAGTAGACAAATTCTTCTTCTTGTGATTTTGAAGCTGAAATTTTAGGTCAAGTTCTCTAGAAATAGTCTTTTATATATATATATATATATATATATATATATATATATATATATACACGAAGAATGCTCCATGTTTTAGACGCAGTTTTTGTGTGATAAAGAAAAGGGGTTATTTTGTCCTGTGACTGTAGCATTAATCCAACTCAAAATTAGACGTCCAGGAATGCCAATTTGCAAATTCAGGATTATCAACGGTCTTATCTCAGATGCTGGTGACGGTGTAATGATGAAGCAATTCAAATAAAAAAACAGAGCGGCGTAAAATAAATACGACCAGGTAAGATTGAAATCCAATTTTTCAGAGAAGTGCACTGTATAAGGGTTGGTGGTCGGAGATGAGACAAATGTAGAAGAGTGGGCCATACTGAAGAGAAAACGCAGAGAAAAGAAGGAAAAAGACGACAGAGAAGAGAATTTGCAAAGAAACTAGGAGATTTATGAAATTAAGGGAAATATCAAGCGATACCATGAAAATCTGTATGTATAATCTTGGCTGCCTGCCTCTGTTTTATGTCGTGAGTGAGTATATATACAAGATTTACAGGAGAGTATAAAACCCTAACCTCCATTGCCGCATAGCATAACATAACTGGATACCATACAGAGAACATAAGGAAACCTAGAGCACGTACTCTGAACAGATATATGACCACGTCTCAAGTTTCTTCTTCCTCTTAACCTGTTTGCCATCCAGATCATCCTTGGATCAAATCACTTTTTCATCCTTGTTGGGTCCTGCTCCACACAGCACCACCAATCAATTTTGAATTATCAGAGTAAAAAATAATCAAAACATATGCTACTTGTACGTAGATCTTCAATATCATCTGCAATGACAGATGGTGGTGGAAATCGATGGCGACACTGTCCTTGGTAAATTAACTGCAATTTGCTTAATAAAATGTAGGTGCACGTGTTCACCGCCTCTCACGTGCATGACTAATGCTAAATGCTAGCTGAGTGAATCAGCCATCAACAATTTCCTATATTCGCTGTCATTGGGACTCATGAAAAACCATGCATGCCCATTTCATCTCTGTCCCGCCAAGACTTTTTTATGTTTTCTTGGCAGAGTAAAGAGATTCCTTTACTAGGATATGCGGTCCCTAGCTAGATGGTCAATAAAGAAGAACGTCTATATATATATATATATATATATATATATATATATATATATATATATATTATTACTTTTTGCAGAAGCTCTACATGATATAAAGATCTGAGATCAGATCAATTAATTTTTATTTCTTCTTTTAGTATTCATAGAGCCTAGCTAGCTCTCTTGCATGCATTCACTGATAAACTCTAGTTGTTGGTGGAATATTCATCTTCAAATCTCATTGCATAGCGCTGTGGGGCTAACAAATTAAGAAACGCAGTTGAAGATTTGCACTGAACATCAACCTCGGCATTTTGATCGAAGTATCTTTAATCATTGCGCTGAGGTGAGTTTCTTTTCCCTTACTTATGCATTTGTAGAAATCACACACACATATATGATCATATTCATGTCCTAAATGTTTGTTACTCTCAGTTTCACATCTGTCAGAAAATTATATGGAAAAAAGTCCATCTCTCATTCAAATCTGCCAAATGCTTGCTTGCATTGCTAATAAGTTCATTCTTGATGAGCATATTGTACTTCTCCTAGAACAGTGATCTTAATCTCTTAATGTCTATGAGTCTATCAGACTATCACCTATACACGCGAGCGCGAGCGCATCACAGACACCACTACCAGTACTACTCAACATGAACACGAGAAATTAAGACCTTTCATGTCAGTTAGTCATCTTTCAATTTAGTTCAACATGATAGTTCATAAACTTAATTTAAAGTTCAATTCAGATTGAATTGATCAAATGTTTGAGACCTAAACTCTTTACTTTGCAGAGATTTATCTAATACTCAATTGAAGTGATAGTTTTATCATTCTCGTTTAATTTATTGGCCATAGGAGGTTAGCTCGAACACCCCTTCACATATGAAATTTTCTTAATGTCACCCCTCAATAATTGATTTTCTTTATTCGGCTCTTCTACTCGTCAGACTACATAGGCATTTGATGTCTGTGATTGGATGTAAAGACCTAATCAATAAAAAATAAAAAAAATCATTAAGATTTGGGGTAAGAGGTTGTTTGACGTTGAATTTTTGTGTGTTTGTATGCATTTTAAAAGTATATTCGGCATGAAAAAATATCAAATTAATGATTCTTTTTAGTGCTTTCCATAGATGTAAAAAAATTTAAAAAAAATCTGAAAAAAAAAAATTTAGTGCGTGGTTTGTATTAAGGGAATTTTATTTAATTTAATTAGTTGTAATAAGTTAATAATCACCCATTTCTGAAGATCAACTCCCTCTTTCTTCAGCAGTCAACACGATGCCACATTTTGATAATTTTAATTAGCTAATTTATTTATTCTTTTTTTTTAAGGGAATAAAACCTGAGAAATCAAGAAAATAAAAAGAGCAAAGAACAGTAGTAAATATATAGACAAAAGGAACTGTCTGTCTGACAAGGGAAAGAGTATTAGACATAGCTGATCGACCAGTCTAGACTTTGATAATCATTTTCTAGTTACATCCAACCATGGCCTGCACTCTGTTTATTCGATCCGGCTCCACAAGTATATATAACATTTTCAAAGATGTTTTCTTTATTTATTTTTTATAAGATTATCATAATCTTATAATTTAGTAATGAATTTGTTAAATTAATCTAAAATAATTAACATATTTTTTTATTATCAGAAATTGATTTTTATAATTTATTTTAATATGAATTAATTTAATATATTATTATTTTAATATTTAAACAAAAAAAATCACTTGTCAAAATTAAAAAAAAATACCATTCATATTTAAATTCATGATTAATTCATCATATTTATATATTATTTAAATCCAACCCTAAGCACAGAACAATGCTGGACACTGATCTAGGATATAATTAAATGGTGTGCCATTTCAGCTATTATATCATTCATAGAAAGTATGTAAAGTGTTTTCTATTCTTTCAATTTTCCACTCTTTAAAGCTTAATTATTCTTTTGATTGAAAAGTTAATTATTTTTTTATTGAAAATTCCATTGATTAATTTTTTTAAAATTTTGCCAAAACATGAGAAGTCCAACAAAATTCATCTTGATTTTTTTCTAATTTTTTCAATTTTATTCTTTTTATTTCAAGCACAAATTCTATATTTTTTACATTTTTTTTATTCAACAGAAAAAATAAAAAATCCATAACAAAAGGATTACAGTAAGAGAATTTCTTGAATAAAAGGAACTAATCCTTAAAAAAAAATAACAATTATATTATAAAAAAATGTCAAGAGTAGTAGGTAACAATGCAATTACAGAAAATAATACTACTGTCAATACAGATTTCTTATATAGCCAGGCTTTAAAGCGTCCCCTTATAGAATTATTATCGACCAGATTTAGTAGCTAACAACGACAGTGTATGTGTATATATTTGCTGGAGTGAGAGATGGAAAGAGTAGAGAAATCACAAGTTTCGTTGAATGATGCAAATTCCTTGCAGATACTTATAAATTGATGAAATAACATCAAATGGAGGAGAACCCACCTCGAGTTTCAAGTCAAGAAAGGACCCACGAGGTCTCAAGGGGAGGACCCACCAGGAAGAGCAGGCACGCCGTTGATGAAGGTGGAGATCTAATTGAGTGTTCAAGCTGCCAATCATGCACCGCTGGGTTGGTAGCTGACTGTGTGGCCCTCTGTTGCTGCCCTTGTGCTTTGGTCAATCTTCTTACTCTTGCTTTTGTTAAGGTTCCATGGATGATAGGGAGGAGGTGTTTGGGAAGAGTAAAAAGGAAGAAAATGAAGCTGGAAATTAAGAGAAAATGCAGGAAGAACAGTGAAGGGGAAGGTAACACTGTGGCGCAAAGAGAAAGGGATTGTAATTTGAGAAAGAGAATGATAGAAGAAGAGGGAGTTTTGGAAATTGCAACGGGATTTGGCGAGGAAGAGGAAATGGCTGGTGTTACTGCAAGATATGAGGCAGAGAGGCTTTGGTTCGAGCTGGACCAGATTGGTCACTTGGGTTTTGGTAGGGTTTCTTTCACTGATAATCCGTGTATAGATGGTAGCTTAGGAAAGTGAATTACTGACAAACATATTTTGTTTTTGCCTCTGTAATTTTTTATTTTATTTTCCATCAATATATTGTTTATTATTCGTATGAACATTAGGATTTATGAATGTAAAATGATTTAGAATTTATATAAATTAATGATGATTTTGTTAAAAAATGAATGGATTCTTTGGATCTTCTTATAAGAAAATAAAAGTCCAATAAGTTCAATCGTAAACGATAGTTAAGTTGAAAAAAAAAAAACTTGGTATATTACTATGTAAAATATACATGGAATAAAAAATAATGTGGTATACTTATGAAGCTAGAAGAAGCTATGGGAGTTGTGCAGCAATAAGGAGATACTACTATAACTTCGACAACAGGTAGGTATCAAATACTTTAAAACTTTTGTTTATCATGTTCATTATGCTAAATATTGCAATTATAGAAAAGTATTATGATTTCAATTGTGGATTAAAGATGTGAGAAACTAGATTTTCTGGTAATGAAACCAATGCTCGATACTGGGCAGAGAAACTAGTTTTTCGGGCAATAAAATTAGTGTTTGGTAATAGATGGAGGAACTAGTTTCTCGATAATGAGACTAGTTTCCAGTAATGAGGCAAAGAGATTAAATATTTAGTGAAATATTTATTGTTTAGAGATGGGCAAATAGATTAGTCTTTTGGTAATGAGATATTTTTGTATAAAGATAATGTGAGTAAATATAATAAGAGATAAGATTATGCCCCAAAAAAAGGTTATTAGTGATGGGTCAAACTCACCCGAGGTTTAAGTTGAATTAGAAGGAATTTAAATGATTTATAAAAAGGGAACTAATTGAAATAGATAAAATATAATGAAATTGCATAATTAAGTTGTATTCTTATTTGATTAATTTATGTAACAACTTGATTTTATCATGTGATAATGAATTTCAGGTACCTCTCATCAACAAGTGGAATAATAAGGTTTTTTTAGAATACTTTTGCTGTGATTAATGAGCATTTAATCAATAATCCTTTTGTATTGTAATTTAGGAATGTAACTAATATTTATCTTATTGTAGGACATGTTACTAGATTTAGACATCATGTAGATTTCTAATATTTTATCAATTCTTTTGTTGTATTAAAATTATAAATGAATGTCGTTATATTGTGTCATTTCATATAAATTGATTATATATATATATATATATATATATATATCATCTGCAAGAAATATAATTGTGGAATATGAAGAATGAAACAATGAAAGTTGAGGTTATAAGGTATTCTAATATGATGACGGGATGAGTCCAGGATGATTAGACAACCTTTGACATGTATATTAATAAGAATTGACATGAAACAAATATTAGTCCATAGCTTGGGATTTTCTAGTATAAGAGAGACTTTGGTGAAATTTCAGTAGAATTATCATCAATTTCATGAGGAATATATGTAATATTCCAAACTAGAAAATTATAAACAAAATGATAATGTTAGGTTCCAGCTTAATCTGGTTGACTGTTTGAACATTAAAAATTTTAAATACATGGAATTAACATGAAGAAATCATATAGAGATTGCATGTAAATATTGGGAATGTTACATATCCTATGCAGAATTTGTAAGTATCTTCTCTTGAATTATTTAATGTTAAACCGCTTTTATATGGATTGAGACAATTCAAAAAACCTTTTAGATTGATATCTATAGATCTTTATTCCTAGTATATAGGTTATTTCTCTCATATCCTTTATGAAAAAAATTCTTGGTACCAGATCTTTACTAACTAAAATAAAGGAATAACATTTTTCACTAATAATATGTTGTCTATATATAATATTAAATAAAAAAACTTTATTCCCACTAACTTTTTTTTATAAATATAAGGCTCATCTATATTTTTGATGAAATCAAACTATTTAATTATCTCATCAAAATAGATAGTCTATTAATGGATCTTTGTAGCTTTCATATTTTTTTTTATAATTGTTTTAGATTCAAAACCTTTAACTT
>Ga0325400_1002870_pt1 | contig 15339 bp, 10 predicted proteins | sample PopdelMetagenome_2_FD_205662 | JGI IMG/M metagenome (GOLD analysis project Ga0325400, IMG submission 205662) | Populus deltoides microbial communities from Bellville, Georgia, United States - Xylem-PdKOR-R1 | ecosystem: Host-associated > Plants > Phyllosphere > Stem > Wood/Secondary xylem... | reverse complement strand
GTGTAGATTGATGTATGATCGTTTTTCTATAGACACATGATACTCTCATTAACAATTAATGCCATGTAATGAGACACCTACAATCAATATTAATGTTGATTGTAAGGGTCTTCCTCCCATTTGAATGTGAAGAAGGAAAATACCAACAACTATGGCCCCCCGAGTAGGAAAAAGAAAAATTCAAGGTTATAAATATTCTTTGAACAACCCAAAAAATAGGTTTACCATTTTCACTCTCTTATAACTCATTCTTAGTACTTATTAAACATAGACTAAGGACAAATTTTCTTGTTCTTAGAATTTAATGCTCATTTACTGTAATTTCTTATAATAAAGTCACCGACTTAATTATTGAATAGTCCTTAAAATCCTTAAAAAAAAAAAATTGTTTTGTAGGAAATACACTCCCCATCACCAACCCTTAGAATTTTTAGTTATGAAAAATAGAAGATGGACATGAACACGTGACCATCTATCATCCAAACATGGTAAGAAGTAATTTCACTAACATTCTGGATTTTAGAGCATCAACAAATGAATGCTACTAGTTTTAAAATATTTATTCGTGAATATATATTTCTTGAAAATTATTAAGAAATAATTATTTTCTTTAAATACATGTTTTCATAATTCTCTTAAAAAATCTTCTTGTATTTATCTAGAAAATGAAATATGTTATCAATGAAAGAAATGTGTAATTATTAGGATAAGTTTTTACTTGGAAGATGAAGTACCTCATTGGACAATGGCTCTTACTAAATAATTTACAAGGTTCAATTTGACCAAATAAGAATAGTTTAGGGACCGCAATGATTTTTATCCACTGATCTTTTCTGAAGTTTTAGCGGCCACAGACCCTTCCCCCCTCGGCGTCTTCTTGACTCTGAAGTGAAAGGAAGGAAGGAAGGAAAAACAAAGAAAAAACAAAGAAGCAATCCATAGAAGAATAAAGAAAGGAAATGGAGAAGGGGAAAGGAAGAGAGGTGGTGGTCTCCGCTCTCCAATTTGCTTGTACCGATGATGTGGCAGCTAATCTCGCCACCGCTGAAAGGTCTTCCTACTCCTGCTTCTTTCTTTCTTACCTTTTCATTTCTTTTATGTATGATTTCAAAGTAGCTCAAGTTCTGATTTTTTTAATAACTTACAAGGAATTTTTTCACCCATCAAATGGGTTTTGTTAATTCCCATCTGCAAAAAACTTTTCTGCTTTATTTTTCTAAAATTAATAACCCCATCTTGGTTTTTACTGAATCTGATTAATCCTCTTCTGTTCAGATTGGTTAGAGCTGCTCACAAGAAGGGATCAAACATCATTCTCATTCAGGTATGGAAGTTACGGTGACAATCTGTTTGCTAAATTTGAAGCTACAACTTAGAAGAGTAAATGAAATGAAATATTCCCATCACTGCTTAAATGAAATATCAAGTATTTTAGCAGTTTTCTTGTCACTGCCGAGAGATTAGTCTCTTGTTGCGGTATGCTATAAGAAATGCAATGAAGTTGTTGCCAAGTTGTGAAATTTGGAAGTTATCAGTTGTTTTGATGAGGGAAGGAGTTTAGGGTCTAAGGTTTTTGTGGTTATGAAGATAGTTTACAGTTAAACTATAAGCTGAAGGGGAACCAGCATTTGGAATTGGTTGTGCTCGCCTGCTCAGGTGATGACTTACTGTGGCTATGATCAAAAATGGGTGGAAGGGGATGGTTAGCCACACTAGGACAAAGACAGTCTAAGATACCTAATGCTTGTAATGGTGGTGTTATCGAGTATTTTAATTGCTGCATGTCTATGTCTTTTAAGTGGAAAGCTAGACTCACGAACTGCTGATGAAATTACTAAACCTTGGTCTTTCTGGAAAAAGAAGTGACTATGAATAGGTTGGTCCATCGTACTAAAAAAATTGAGAGAAGGGCTCATGCTAAACATATAAACATTGTCTATGTTGTTAATGTAGGATCATGATAGTATAAGTCAATATGGACTAGTCTTTGCTGGTGGTAAAAATGAGTATCATGCTGTTGCATGAGCAGCGATTACAGATTTATTTGGTGGTCTATTTTGAGGTGGGGTGATGATTAAAAGCGATGTGAATAAAGATAGGTTTCTTTACGTGCTCTGGCTGTGTATATTATTAATTGAAGAGATTCCATAATTGTAGGATTTTTCGAACTCTGAGTTCAAACATATTCATTTCCATGTTATTTAAGCTCTATACTTTATGACTCTCACTTCCAGGAACTATTTGAGGGATATTACTTCTGTCAAGCTCAAAGAGAAGACTTTTTCCAGCGAGCTAAGCCTTACAAGGGCCATCCTACAATTCTGAGGTAGATGGAGCAGAAAACATTTTTTCCCCTGTTTTATTTGGTGGTCAACCAAGCTTTGCGCTACACAACCCTGCAAGCATTCCTCCACCCCATAACATCTTCCATTCCCATCTTGAACCTAGGACTATGAAGTGGGGTGTCTCCTTCTGGATCAAAACCAATTAGCTTCTTAAATTACTTTGCAAGCTGTATTTATTGTTGTCATGGCTGTTGTCCTAACTCCTACTAAAGGAACAGAAGTTAAGCTTTTACTTCCAGATGCATTTCAGTATGAATTAATTTACTTTGTGTGTGCATTCTACAGTATGCAAAAACTGGCAAAAGAGCTGGGTGTAGTCATACCAGTTAGCTTCTTTGAAGAGGCAAATAATGCCCATTACAATTCCATAGCCATGATTGATGCTGATGGGGCTGACCTTGGGCTCTATAGAAAATCTCATATTCCAGATGGACCAGGTATATGAAAAGCTGAATATTTTTTATTGCTTGAATCTGTATGCTTCATATATGGTTTCTTAGACAACCGTTTCTGTTTGCTTTTGACTTCAGGTTACCAGGAAAAATTCTACTTTAATCCAGGCGACACTGGCTTCAGGGTTGGTTGTTGGATTTTCTCTTTCTAAGTTTAGTATTTTTCTGGAACCTATTAAATCTGCATTCATTTTGTATTAAATAGGTTACTTATTTCACTATTAAACAGGTTTTCCAAACTAAATTTGCAAAGATTGGAATAGGTACGAGACATTCCCCTTTTTTTCACCCTTTCTTCTGGTCATATTTACTAGATATTGTGGTATCTTTTGATTCAAATTTTTGGCCATGCTGGTGATGTTATTCAGTCAAAATGTCCAGTTAGTTGGTTATCCAAAATGTGTTGCAGAGCCATTTCTGTTTGTCATTTTTCCTAAAGAGGAATTACAGAATGGAAAAATTGAAGCAGCTGGTGGTGTTTATTTTTTATTTTTTATAATGCCAGCAATATGCTGGGATCAGTGGTTTCCAGAGGCAGCCCGGGCTATGGTTCTGCAAGGTGCTGAGATATTATTGTACCCCACTGCCATTGGTTCTGAACCTCAAGATCAAGGACTTGATTCTCTAGATCACTGGAAACGAGTTATGCAGGGCCATGCTGGGGCAAATTTGGTGAGTTGCTGTGTTTGTAGTTTGGCAATTGTATTTCATGTTTGGCTTGTCATGTTGATTTTAACTTGGTTCTGATCCTCGTTTTGTGCATGCCTTCTCCAAGGATTTTACCTTCGATGTTGTGTGGTCCACTTCATTTAGATACCATCTCTTTGAGAGTCCCGCAACATCTCTGTAGTGTGGTTTCTGTTATAGGATGCTGCCATAGAAAAGATGTTTGACGTATGTTCTGACAAATTCAGGTACCTCTAGTAGCTTCAAACCGAATTGGAAAGGAAATAATCCAGACAGAGCATGGAAACAGTGAGATTACATTTTACGGAAACTCTTTTATAGCAGGTATAAAAAAATTATTTGTGGACAGTCATCCAGTCAGTATGAACATTTAACCATGGTGAAAGTATATTTACTATAAATGATTTCACTGACAGGACCAACTGGGGAAATAGTTGCTGCAGCTGATGACAAAGAGGAAGCTGTTCTTGTTGCAAAGTTTGATCTAGAGAAAATCAAGTCCAAGAGGCATGGTTGGGGGGTATTCCGTGATCGACGTCCAGATTTATACAAGGTTCTTTTGACATTAGATGGCAGTAATCCCTTATTGTGATTTAACGCCCCTTGTTCTAGGTTCTTGTAAACTCTTTCCAAAAAGTTCCCCTTCCATGAATTATAACCCTAGAATGAGCAAGAGTAAGGTGTGGGTAATCATAGATAAAACTCCCGACTCGAATAAAATATCGAAAGGCAAGTGCTTGGGCACATTGACTTGAACCCCTTACCTGCTATGTGGTTCACAAAACATCACTCTGCTGTTTCCTGTTCTTTTTGCATTTATTTTCTTTGTTGTAGAGGTTTTTTTACATGGTTCAGTCGTAATCCACTACTATCCATTACTGGAATAAAGCTAAGTCAATGCATGCCATAATTTTTATATAAAAATGCAGAATGATACGTCGTGGTCCCAAGTCCAAGTTAAATTTATTCAATAAGTGTCTAAGTATTTTTATTTTCGAGACTTGAATTGAGAGGGTGTTTGTATTTGTGTGCTTTGTGAAACTTCATTGTTTTTGTGGGTGCTTTCTTAATTTATTTTTATTGATAAATAATCCAAAGGTTCATGTTCACTTACACGAGTGATGTTACTATTCTTGAAGCTTTTCTGATGGGACGGTTCAGCAGTTTCTAATAGCCTGAAATCATGTCCATGAGGAAGAAATCTTGCAAAGGATTTTAGTTATTTAGATTTATGTCATGTATTCCTCTTAGGAGCTAAACCACGCCAGCTGCTTGGCAATCATGCTCAAATAAACGGTAGAACTTTTCTAAAGTACCATAGCCACAGATTTGGACTTGCAGCTACTTGTACGTTTCAAATATGCTCCACGTAGCTTTAGGAAAAGAAACAAATGTCTTGTCCCTTTTGGATTTGGGGTACAAGTCTTGCCGTGTGCCTGCCAGTCTAGAAAGGATCATCTGTTTCCATCCCTAGAATATTTCCATTTCAACATGTTTCTAGAAGTCTTTCTCTTTCAACATCATTCATTAGGAAAAAGCTTGCACCAAGAATCTATTCTGGATCACAATGAACGGCTCTGGGACCAAAACTTGTATTATTTTGGATTTTAAGTTTGTTTTTTTATGATGTGCTTTCTCCTTTTATTTGTCTAGCCGAGCACTGAGCAATCAGTTTCAATTGGCACAGATCATTTTACACTCCAGCTGAGTGTAAGCTAAAGGACAATTGTTTACTGTCTTATGAGTTAAGAATAGGTGCATTCAGCACTACAGTGACTGCCTTTCACGTAGTTACACGAGGCGGAAAAATTGGAAACTAAATAGGTGTTTATTATCACAGTTTTCTAATTAAAGGTGTAGTTTGGGTTACACGAGTCATCACATTCTTGAACCTTCATTTCTATCTAAGCCATTGCCTTCATCAATGAAAAGAGATGACTAGAGTTCTTGAGGTGAAAGTCAATATTGATTACTTCTTCATACTGGCCCTGCAAGTGGGGTTTGGTTTATTTTTAGTTCGCGTTTGACAATGCTGTTCTTGTTCTCTACAAAAGGGCCCTTGGGCTGACAAGGCATCAATTTGGTGTTTCGCTATTTTTAGACATATTCATGATAAAATTTGATGTTTTTTCCAGTAAAAATGCATTTTCAGACGCACCCAAAGCAAAGGCATTAATTAGGCTACGAGCACATAGTGTTTTCTTGCTTTCTAAAGGTGTGACCTTTTACTCAAACTTTCTTTTCTAGTTGATTCTTAGGCATTTCATATGCCTTTTCTTTTTATTTCCACTCATTTCAAGTGATAGTGATGGTCCTGGAATCCAAATGACATGTTCTGTAGAGCACTTCCTTATTTGGTGGAGGCAGTAGAGACCTAGTATTCGGAGATCGATTGAATGAAACTGAGCTTATGGCAATTCTAAAAGTTTTCGGAGCTTGTTTGTTATTGTGATGTGATCGTGTTTTTTTTTTTTTAATTTTTTGAGTATATTTTTATTGTTTTAATATGTTGGTGATAAAAATAAATTTTAAAAAATAAAAAAATATATATTATTTTAATATATTTCTAAATAAAAAACATTTTAAAAAGTAATTTTTATTATAATATTAAACAATATTGTGATGATGGTTGATGATCTACAACAAAATACACAGACAGTGAAAAGGAGGGGGGTTTCCATCCTTGAAATGTTCTGAAAAGGAGCAGAAAAGGGAATTTTAGTATAGATTCTCAAGTTATTGTCTCCTCTTTTCTCTACTGGGTTGTAGCTCGACCACAAAAGCAGAAGCTGAATTTTTTTTTTTTACTGGCAAGCAAAAGTGTTCCTACCTAAACTGTCCTTGGCTTCATGTCTGCTTCTTTCAGTTTTTTTTTTTTTTTTCATCCATCATCATCATCGTTGCCTTTTTCGTCATCAGATTCTTCTCGCGCATCATGTTCATAGTCCTCTTCAACATCCACCTCATCTTCTGCTTCATCAGTGGTTTCATCATTCGGATGAACAAACTGCAGCGTCAATCTCCCGTCCTCTCTACATGCATTCAAAAACTTGAAGGTGGGCATCCTCACTTCTTTAAGGACAAACCTACCGTCATGCCTGTAAGACTTAAAGATAGCCCGAGGCTTTCCACCCCTTCCAATACAGGAAATCGGCGGAGGAAATGTCCGTCTACCTGATCTTGGTCTGCTGAGATCATCTGATGCTGCATGCCTTGTGATTCTTACTTTCTCCTCCTGGTATCGCCAGTCTTCATTTATATCATTCTTCAAGTATTCAATATCATCAGAACTTTCAAAACCAAGCCCCTCGGTGCATAGTTGCAAGCTCTCATAATTCATTCTAGAAAAGTTATGACCATTCTGGTGACAACCTGTGTACTGATGATTCTTCGGGGTGGTTCTTGAGACACAGTCCAATATTGATTCGCTCCTTTTGCCCTCCAAGCTGTCATTCTTGTTGAGTCTAGTTGCTCCGGCTTCCGGGTTCAAATCTAGGAAGGATGAAGGAGAGGAGAAGGGTGATAGAGTAAAGGAAGATGAAGTTGACAATAAGGAAGAAGAAGCAGAAGATGATGATGACTGCGAATTCTCTTTGAAATGAAGCTCACCGAATATTTCAGTGAAGGAGGATTGCTCCATCGGTTTTACAGGCTTGATTTGGTTCCGTGATGAGAGGGATTCAAGCAGTGTAGGGTTTTCTGGTAATGGTTTTTCAAAGATGTGTTGGAGACCTCCACAGGCAGCCATAGCTAGGTTGTGGCTCCCTCTATCTACTCTAGTATAAAGGAATATAAGCCTTTTCTTTTCTTGTTTTTAGGGTTCTCGGTGGGAGGTAGAGAGAAACAGGAAGATAAAGAAGCACGAGATTGGCGTGGAGGTTGAAAAAAATCAAGAGATGATGCTTCTTGTTGCTTTGGCTAGGGCCTAGGGCGTCTCTTCCATTGAAGAGGAGCAAGAACGGGTGGCTTTGAAGCTAGGTCGAAATTTGGTGGCCATAAATAAATGTACATGTGCAATAACTTTTCTTGTATATTCTTAACGTAGAGAATTCACTTCCTGATAAGTTTTATACATTAAATTTTATTTTTGAATTTATTTATAAAAATCCTTTTATAAATTCCCAACAAGCTGGATTTCAAGTCGAAGTGAGTGGAGATTAACCTATTCAAACTCCATCAATTTAATGGATCAATCTATATCTCAATTGACTGATCACACCTCAAGTAATACAAGGTTTAAAACAATATCTTACGTCATTCTAGATTTTAATTTATGATCTGTATCTGAGTCAAAAAAAGACCACAAGCTTTGAAATTAAACCCCAACAGGGACCACAATATTTTAGTGTTGGTTTTAAAAGGCCATGTTAATGCAAATTTCAATCATAATTTAGTATTTGATAGTGATATTTTGCTGTATTGCTGGAGAGACTATCCTGATGATGATTTGATAGATCAGTTTATGTCTTCAATCACCGCCCATCTTAACAAGTCCATAATCTCAGCATAATGTGTCTTTTTCTCATTTCTTTTTTTAATCACCACCTTAACATCTATCTTGCTATTGTGATTTTCATCATAAAGAGCACAAAAAGTATCAGCAGCTCTTGGAATATTCTCCCTGGTTCTCTGAACATGTTCAATCCTGTTCCCGGAAATGATTGGCTGCTACCCTTCACTTTCGAATAGCCTATCTTCATCTTGAGATAGTCCATCTTCATATATAATGGCAGGGCATGATAGGGCCAATCAATAGGCAAGTAGGTCCTGTTGTAACCATAGAGTGCCGTATTCGTGTGTGTTCTCCTGCCACAACATTTTACTGGTTCACTGGCTTTGGTAAGCAGTGCCACCTCTGAACTGTGTATTCAGATTCTAATTCGAGTAGATGCTACATCTACCGCCACAAGGACTAAATCCAACATAAATGTGGACAAAATTGAAGTTTTCAACGACTAAAAGATGGTATTAAAGACAACGTTGGATAATGGTGTAGCTTTCACATTTAAAAGAAAGCAGATGTTCCACTCTGAAGAGAGAAAAAGGCGAAGGGGAAAAACCAAGATGATAATTGTACAAGATTAACAAGCTAACATCAGATATTACATCATTAAACATCCATGTTACTCTAGCGTTAAAGAAATGCGGCTGAAATTTTAAGAAGAAGATGTTAGTTTCACACTGTTGTCATTTATCAAATTGGAAAACCACCCACCACACAGAAACCATAGGTGAACAATTCACAAACATACTCACTGTTTTGAAATCAAACATACATAGCTTCCTTTCGAAGAATCAGTTGGGACCAAACCGCTTTTGGACATCCTTCATCGCCAAGCTTCAATACGCTCTGACCTTGAGTCTATACAGCTACCAATTCCTCGAGTCTTGTCAGAAGGTGGTGTTAAATGAAGTACAGGTGACTGCCTGCTAAATTTTCCAGGACTCTTTCTGAGACTTGAATTACTTGATTGGCCAATGCTGTTCTTTCCGATACCTGCTTGATTGCCAGCATTAACTCTACGATTATATGCGTCATTGACTAAGTTAACCTCGGAAGCAGTCTTGCAGGAACAATCTCCTTTGGCAATTAGCTTATCAACTGAAGTTGCATAACTGAGGCCTGCTTCATCAGCTATGACATTGTATTGACTGGAGTGATACGAACTTTCTACAACAGGTTCTTCAGCCACAAAGGCTTGCTCAGTTGTTTCATTTTCGTCTTCGCTATCTTTGGCACAGGACAGTGAAGGGCTCTCGTGACCGTTCTTGTCGAATGGCTCTATCCGTGAAGGAGTAGGCTCCACCAAAGAATCTTCTCTCTCTCGCAGTGTCCTTAGGATAAGTGTCTTGAGAAAGTTCATTACTTGGACTGCATACATCAATGCAGTCAAAGGATCGGCCATCTGCAATAAAATTAAGACAAAGACAACCATCAGCATTCAGCACACCAACAACTGCCCAGATCTGCAGCTTTTTGTGGCAATTTCACTTATTCATTCACTTATTTTATACTGTAATAGGAAAACCATTACTAATTAACCATGTCTCTGGCCGATCCATTTGCTCTGACATGGTGAGAGTACTAGCAGTATCTAGAGACATAATCAAAGAAAAAAGGTGAAAAGGAAAGTGGGAGTACTTTAGATAAGCTTCTCTAAAGCCTAAAGAAAAGCAAGGTGGATCCTTTAAAGACAACAAATAGCATGTACAAATCAGATCATAGGTAAACAAGAAAAATCATTGAAGTTCAGGAATGTCCAAACAATAATAGACACTTACTCGAGTCATATTTGGCGCAAAAACTGTGGCTACATTGTGTGCGTTCATCTTGTTCAGGTTTTCTTGTTGGACAACATCAGCCATCAGATTGATCGCCCAATCTAATAGAGCAGCTTCTGTTGGAGGTAGATTCCTTGCAAGATAAGCACAATCATCTTCTGTTCGACATTCTATTACTTGTTCAGGTGATAAAGAATCCAGAACCCCTGTTGGAAGCTCTCTAAACCAAGCCTAGACAAACAGTTGTACTTCAAGTCAAAATAGAGCTATGTATTGAATGCAAAATAAACAAAAGAAGTAAATCCTGAGACAAAAAACAGCAACACTTTCTACTGACAGCACCACACCCTAAACTTAGAAGACAGAATATACTAAAACCATGAATAAAGATGATATAATTAATACAACTGGATTGCAGAAGGAATGATGGTAGTGAAAAGGGGTGGTCACAGTGCAGCATTTGGTGACAGCAATGATGTGGAATTGAAGCTAGAGAACGGGATGGTAATGGTGGCAAGAAAAAATTGCAGGATCTATGGTTGTAAACAATCTTCACAGAAAAGCTTAATAATAAAGTGTCATAGATACAGCTTTACTGAGATGGCTTTCAGGAAATAAAACTGAATTTGTATAATAATAACAGCTTTCTATATAGAAAGTACAGTTGCTTTTTTACAATATCATACTTGTAAGAGTAGTATCCAGCAATGGACACATGATCATTATGATAAACAGGTTCATGAACTTCTAGGATAAAGGTTAATTTGATTTTGTAGTGTCTTAAACAATGTCTTCTACTTTTGCACTCCACCAATAAAAAAAATTGATTGTTGCTTACAATTTTATTTTATCCACTTAATTGTAACAAAGAAATAGCTCACAAGGATTTTATATGTGTGATCTACATATCAGTATTTCTTCCTTTTTTTTGTTACACTATCTTCAATGTAGCATTAACCAGTTCAATTAGTCTTCAATGAATATGCAACTCCTTCACTATTAAATGTGTGATAACTCATAAGCAGATGCATAATTTGTAAATGATCCAAGAGTAATTTGTGTTGCTATGCCTTGATAAGTCCTGCCAGACAATGTACATCAACCCCTTCTGGCACCACCCCGCCATTCAGTTGCTCCCTAACATACTCCTCCTGACTGTTTTCTGCAGCAATTCTGAAAACCCCTTCAGCCTGAATGCAATAATTAATGATTTGATTATGACCACCATATTCAAAATAAAATGAAATCCAATAAATTACATGTAAAACAAGCCCCAATTTACCTAAATCAGACAATTTTACCAAGAAGTTTTCCATTTTATCCCCAATGGCCCTATCTTTGGAGTCAGCATAACAATGCTAATATAGAAAAATGACAAGGTGACGTACCTGCAAGCCTCCTTGAGCATACAAGCGTCTTTGCATTAGCAAGAGAATTGTTGGTACACTGTTCCCTCTTGAGTCATATGACAACTGCATAGATTCAGTGGAAACTCCGAAAACAGTTGCGCTGCATAATGATAAAATTCAAATCAATAGGCAAAGAGCAAGGCAGCAATCATATGAAATAGTTCACTGCTTTTAATTGGCATGATGTAAAGCTAGAAAAAACAGGAACAACTTAACAAACACAGATTCCAGGGATAAAAGGATTATCAAGTGACTTGTTGGAAAAGTTACTTGAAGGTGCCATTGGTGTTTCTTTAGACTAGCAGTGAAAGTTGAAACAGAACAACCAACATGTTAAATCCTAGAAAGCATCTAGCTCACAACTGATCAAGTGGGGTGCTTGTGAATACACACACACAACTTAAACCATAATCAAGGAACCAGTGCAAGTGATCCAAGGGGAGAGGGCATCAGCTCATCTGTATTTAGTTGAGTTGTGAATAATCTTGGTCTTTTTAGTTATATTACTAACATGAAACAAAAAGGAATTTAAGTCTATAATCAAGGGGGAGACAAGACTTCCCATAAGAAATAGAGAATGTTGTACTGGTATCAAAGTTTAACCATATACTCCCATAAACAAATGAAACTTGGCTCCAGAAATCAAGCATTTGATGGTCCACGAAGCAATTTCTATGCATCAATCCATGCATAACAAGGTTGAAACTCAAAAGTAGCGGACTTTATATGGAAAAGTCCATGTTTTGTGGATTCAAATGGCAGGCCAGCAACCACACCTCATTCCAAGAATACAATGCATCAATAAGACAGAAAAGAGGAGTGGTCTGCCACGTCTCTCCAAATTTGGGGAGTTGACAAAAATGAAATAAAAAGGTCGAATATTTTACAATATAACTCTGGGATAATGCTATCAATTTGTGATAAAGCTGATGCTTGCTTATGTGCTCAGATCCATGATTCCGGATAACAAACAACATAAAAGATGGGATAAGAACAAAATTGCATAGGTCAATTTCTCTTATTGCTAAACTTTTCAGTTCAATCTCTTTAATTCAATTATTGGTTCCAGAAATTATTTCTGCAGCAGAACTTTACAGTTGATTTCCCCCCCTTTTTTTCCCCATAAAATGGAACTTCAGAAAAACATCAAACTCCAATGGACAAAAAAGGAATGAAGAACCAGAAATCAATTATAATAAAATCCACAATTTCAAGACTGGATGGGGCAATAGAACCTCAAAAATAAATCCACCACTCGGATACAGCAACACTAAATTTCAAGAACAGGGAAAACATTACAGCGTGCAAAGAGAGGAAAAAACCTCGACTTTAACACAAACAATCATGCACAAAAATTAAGAAGTTAAACTGAATAGCCAAAACCCAACCTCAGAAAAAGAAAATCAAATCGACGAATGAAAAACAGAAACTTTCACCAATTAACCACTGAAAAATCTCATTTATGAGACTTGCATTGCAGAAACCAAAGAAAAGATCAAAGAAACAATAACTCACTAACAAAACAAAGAAACTTAACAGTGCCAAGAATTGAAATGACCATATAAAACACCAGAAAGATAAAAATAGAGAAAACCCACGATTTCCTTTCGATCAAAAAACACAATGTACCTACCTAGCACTGGGAGGCCTCCTGGGGACTTCAGGCTCAAACTCCACAGGCAAACCCAAGAACCCATTAAACCTATCAAAGGTAACATGAGCCACATGGCGCACATTGGTTGGACAACCAATCTCCATACTAGAACAAAATTCCCTTCTGTCACTCTTACAAGCTACTAAAGACTTCCTAAGCAGAGCCACAAGAAGAGCCAATAAAGAAAGCTGATCCCTTTGATTCTTTTCTTTTTGTTTCACCAACTCCTCCTCATCATCATCAATGCCATCTTGTGTTGAAGGAGATTCTGGGGGTATACAGGTCACAGAAGAGGAAGAAGAAGACAAAGACGAAGTTGTTGGAGGGGAAGAAGGGAAATGTGAAGGAGAATGAAGGACTTCAGTCATGGCTGGCAATGAAAAGGTCCAATCTTTTTTCTTTTTCTTTTTCTTTTCTTAAAATAATAATAATAACAATAACAATAACAATAACAATAACAATAAAAGAGAGTGGTTTTCTTGATTTTTCAAGTCTTTCTCTAAACAAAATAAGATTTGTTGTTGAAAGAAGCTTTCACAGAAAGAGATTTGTGGAGTTGGATTGAAGGAATGGACTTTCTTTCTTTCTTTGTGGGACGTGAGAATCATTAACTCTCTCAAAGAAAGTCTCTTTTTATATATATATATATATATATATATATATATGTATCTCTCTCTCTCTCTCTCTCTCTCTCTCTTAAGAGCTGAAGAAGCAAAGTAGAGAGGGAGAGGATTTGGTGGGAAATAAATTGAGTGTATTAAGAAAATAAAAAGGTAATTAAAGGGTGATTAATTAGTATCTTGAACTTGAAGTAGAAGGATTTGATACTTTGATTATGTTGGGTTAATAAGTTCTTGTGGTCAAGTGGCCTCTTCTTGTCTTTGACAACCAAATTCACATTCTTTAACATGGAGAGGTTAGAGGTGAGCTTCCTCCATGGGAATTGGAGCGGCTTTATTGGTTTCCCGCGGGGGGCAAGGTGGGGGCAGGCACACAACCAATGGTATGTTTCCATGGTAAAAAGTAAATAAATGAAAATTTACTGTCCGGCTTTTACTACCTTTGTTATTTCTTAAGAGTTAAAACTCTACATAGTAATTGTCAAGAAGCATTGTTCAACCATCAACATTGGGTTTACGGGTGAGCTTAGGAAGTGTTTGTTTATGCCGTTGGTGTTTTTACAGGGGTGAATATTTTCGGTTTGGTTTGATTTTTATCGAAAAAAGTAACCAAAATGAATTTTTTGTGAAAAAAAACCAAAACCGAACCGAAACCGGGTCAAACCGACCGGTTTCGGTTTGGTTCGGTTTTTTAGGGCAAAAACCGGTTCAAACCGGTTTGGCTCGGTTTTTCCGGTTTGGCTCGGTTTTTTCCCTTTTTTGTCGGTTTCGGTTCGGTTCCTTTTTTTGGTTTTTTGCTTATCAAACCGAACCGGCCGGGTTTTTCAAAAATTTAATCTGTTTTTTTTCGGTTCGGTTTTTTCGGTTATTTTTTTCCGGTTTTCTCGGTTTAATCGGTTTTCCTGTTTTTTTGTTCACCCCTAGTTTTTTATATACAAAAATATTGCATTAATAATTTTTTGTGTGTGTTTTAATAATTAAAAATATTATGGGTTGAAGTTAAAAATTAAAAAAATATTTTGATGTATTTTTAATTAAAAAATATTTTTGCAAAAGTATTATGTACTACGTTACTAAACACACACTTAGGCTCCGTTTGTTTGCTGGAAAGTTTTTTTTTAAGTGATTTTCTTGAAAAGTAAGTTCCTGGAAAGTGAATTATTTTCCGATGTTTGATAGTGTTATGGAAAATAAATTAGAAAACATTTTCCAGTGTTTGGTTATGTTATGGAAAATGAGTTAGAAAATAATTTTTTAATATTTTAATATTTTATTTTAAATTTTTTTATCTAACATATATAGAATATTTAATATAAATATTTAATCACTTACAATAAAATAATGAGAACTAAAAAGAATTCTACCTAAATTCTGACCGGACCGTTCCGGTTCCATTCCGGTCATTCTTTTCTAGCCAAATAATGTTTTTTTTTGTTTTTTGTAATATTATCTAGTTTTACGGTATCAATTATATCTCTCAATTCAACATTTAGATCGGGCTAAAAGTTTATGAGAAGTCTCATTACATGTTGTTATATCTCGGGTTAAAATTTTAGAGTAATCAAAGTTTAGAAAGTCCTTGCGAGACTACCGATTGTAGTTTTGTAATTTTGTTCAGAACTATCATTTTATTGTGTCGTTTTTTAGATTGAATTTTTCTCAAATTCATCATTAAATAATGGGTTTATTAGTAATTGAGTTTTATAATTTGTTTTATTTTGAGTTTTCATGATCTCATGACCTGGGTTATGAATTTAAAAGGTTAACCCAGGTTGACATGTATTGACCCAATATGTTGTCGTCTCATAAAAAAATGTTGTCTTAAATTTTTTTTAGTCAAATAATATTTTTACCACTCGTCCAAGTTGTCTTTGGACCCGTCGAGTTGAT
>Ga0325400_1002866_pt1 | contig 15358 bp, 20 predicted proteins | sample PopdelMetagenome_2_FD_205662 | JGI IMG/M metagenome (GOLD analysis project Ga0325400, IMG submission 205662) | Populus deltoides microbial communities from Bellville, Georgia, United States - Xylem-PdKOR-R1 | ecosystem: Host-associated > Plants > Phyllosphere > Stem > Wood/Secondary xylem... | reverse complement strand
GTCCAGCCGCGGGGGCGTGCCCGTCTTCAGCCGCCCCAGCGGGAGGTCGAGCGCGGCAAGTTGCTCACCGAGCGCCGAGGCGGCACGTTCATCCACGCGCCCGCCGTCCGAACGCCACGTCCCCCGGTACAAACGTCCACGCAGGAAGGTTCCGGTCGCAATCACGACTGCGCCCGCGCTCAGCACCGTGCCGCAAGCCAGTCGAACGCCTGCCACCGCTCCACTCCGCTCAAGGAGCGCCGCGACCTCGCCAGTGACGACCGTGATGTTATGATGGCCACGCAGCATGACCTGGATCGCGTCACGGTAGCGGCGACGATCGGCCTGTACGCGAGGTCCGTGGACAGCCACACCCTTGCTGCGATTGAGCATGCGATAGTGGATGGCGGCAGCGTCGGCAGCGCGTGCCATCAGCCCGTCAAGGGCATCGACCTCACGCACCAAATGGCCCTTGCCGATCCCACCGATCGCCGGGTTGCACGACATCGCACCGATAGTCTGGGGATCGAAGGTCACGAGCCCGACGGTGGCGCCCCGCCGTGCCGCAGCGGCGGCGGCTTCGGTCCCGGCATGCCCGCCGCCCACCACGATCACGTCGAACTTCGTCATGCCGCGCTGTTATCGTGTTGAGCGTAGCCGGTCAAAATGCGTTCCACGTGGAACACGCAGCGATCACTTGCCGATGCAGAACTGCCCGAAGATCGCGTCCAGTACGTTCTCCAACCCCGCCCGCCCGGTCACTTGATCGAGCCGCAAACGGGCGACGCGCAGTTCCTCGGCCACAATGAGTAGATCATCGATAACTGCTGCATCGCACAAATTTCGTACTGCGTCGCCGCAGAGCGATCGCTGACGGTGGTTGAGGGCGACGCTATCAGGCGGCGGGAGCATCGTGGCTGCGACGCTTTCGAGCTCGTCCCAGATCGCCGCGATGCCCCCTCCGGTGGCCGAGCTAACCCCTATCCTTCCCGCCGGAACACCCTCTCGCCCCGGCACATCGCTGCGAGCGTGCACCGCGATGACGAGCGAGCCGGAAGGCTCCGGTGCGGCGTCACCGAGCCACAGGGTGATATCGGCTGCGGCGAGGCTTTCTCGTGCGCGCGCCACGCCGATCGCTTCGATCGGGTCGTCCGTCTGCTCGACCAGTCCGGCCGTGTCGGTGATGAGCCACGCGGCGCCACGCGAGACCACGGGTGCCTCAATCCGGTCGCGGGTCGTGCCGGCGATCGGGGAAACGATCGCCGCGTCGCGTCCGATCAGCGCGTTGAACAGCGTCGACTTGCCGCTGTTGGGCGGCCCGGCCAGCACCACGCGGATCCCGTCGCGAAGCCGCTCGACCGCGGGCTGACCGACGACCGCCCCGATCGCGTCGGCGAGCGCCATGGCACCGGCGCGGACGCGGGTGACAATCGCGCCCTCGTCCGCGGCATCCTCCTCGTCGCTATAGTCGATCGCGGCCTCGACCATCGCCGACAGGTGGACGACGCGGTCCGACCAATCCTCGATCAGGCGGCGAATGTGGCCCTCGCTCGCCCGCAGCGCCGCGCGGCGCTGGCCCTCCGTCTCCGCCGCGAGAAGATCGGCCAGCCCCTCCGCTTCCGTCAGGTCGATGCGGCCGGCGATCAGCGCGCGCCGGGTGAACTCCCCCGCCTCGGCGGGGCGGAAGGACGGGAGTGTGGAAAGCGTCGCCTCGACCGCCCGGACCACCGCCGTGCTGCCGTGAACATGGAGCTCGGCAACATCCTCTCCGGTCGCGCTGTCGGGACCGGGAAAGGTCACCACCAGACCGCGATCCAGGGCGATGCCGCTGGCCGGATCGATCAGCCGGCGCAGCCCGGCGCGACGCGGAGGGGGCAGCGTGCCGGCGATCCGTTCCACCCCGGCGAATGCCGCCGGACCGCTGATGCGCAGGATCGCAATCGCCGACGGCGTACTCCCGCTCGATCGCGCGAAGATGGTGTCGGTCATCCGCCGGGCTTGGTACCGCTCTCGAACAGCCGCCGCCACAGGCCCAGGCTCGCCTCCCCCATCGGCGCCCAGTTCTTCATCATCGTCTCCAGGAGTTCGGGCGACACGCCGCTCTGCATCGTCTCCAGCATCATCGCGACATAGCGGTCGTGCAGCGGCGTCAGGTCGGGCAGCCCCATCGCGGCGCGGGCTTCCTCCGGCGTGCAGTCGACTTCTACGTTGATCTTCATGGCCGACCTTTCGACGCCTGGTTCGGTGCACCTATGCCCATGATCCAGCGACGACCGCAACGGGCGCGTCGGCCCCTGCCACTCGTGCGCACTGGCGCGATCCCGCGGCGGCGACTACCGGCGCGGAGTACCCACACCCACAGGAGAACCGCAGTGATCGAGGCCACGATCGATACGATGGAGGGAGCCGGCACCTTCACCGCCTATGTCGCGACGCCGGAAACCACGCCCAGGGCGGCGATCGTCGTCATCCAGGAGGTGTTCGGCGTCAACGCCGGGATCCGTCGCAAGTGCGACCGGCTGGCGGAGGCCGGCTATCTGGCGGTCGCACCGGACCTGTTCTGGCGCATTGAACCCGGCATCCAGCTCGACCCCGACGTGCCCGAGCAGATGCAGCGCGGACTGGACCTGTTCGGCCGGTTCGATCAGGACGCGGGCATCCGCGATATCGAGGCGGCGATCCGCTGGGCGCGCGCGGAGGTCGGCGGATCACGGGTCGGCTGCGTCGGCTACTGCCTGGGCGGGCGCCTCGCCTACATGACCGCGGCGCGGACCGACATCGACGCCAGCGTCGGTTACTACGCGGTCGGCATCCCCGACCTGCTGCGCGAGGCGGACGCGATCGCGCATCCCCTGCTGCTCCACGTCGCCGGTGCGGACCATTTCGTCGATGCGGCGGCCCAGGCGCAGATGCACGCGGGGCTGGACGATCACCCCCGCGTGACACTGATCGATTATCCGGGCGAGGACCACGGCTTCGCCACCGAGATGGGCGAGCGTCGCTCACCCGAGGCGGCCGACCGCGCCGACGCGGCGACGGCGGCGTTCTTCGCCGAACATCTCGCCTGATACGAGAAGGGGCGGCTCACGCCGCCCCTTGGGAGTCAGAACAGGGTGCCGAGACCGACCTGCTGGTCGACGAACCCCTCGTAGATCATCTTGCCGGCGACGTAGAGGATCACGACCAGCCCGAGGTAGGCGATCCACTTGTAGCGCTCGATATACTTGGCGATGAAGTTCGCCGCGACGCCCATCAGCGCGACCGACAGCAGCAGGCCGACGATCAGGATGCCGGGATGCTCGCGCGCCGCGCCGGCGACCGCCAGCACGTTGTCGAGGCTCATCGACACGTCGGCGACAGCGACCGCCCAGGCGGCACCGGCGAAGCTCTTGGCAGGCTTCAGGTTGCCGAGTTCGTCCTCGTGGTGCGCGCCATCCTGACGCAGTTCGCGCCACATCTTCCACGATACCCACAGCAGCAGCAGCCCGCCGGCAAAGATCAGCCCGACGATCTGCATCAGCTGCGTGACCAGCAGCGCGAAGATGATGCGCAGCACCAGCGCGGCCAGGATGCCGATCAGGATGACCTTCTTGCGCTGATCGACGGGCAGCCCCGCGGCAAGCGCGCCGACGACGATCGCGTTGTCGCCCGCCAGCATGACGTCGATCATCAGCACCTGCAGGAACGCGCTGAGCGCGGACGGCGAGCCGATGTTGCTGAAGTCCGCGACGATATGTTGCCAGAGTTCGGTCATGCACCCTTCGCTAGCGGGGTTTTGCCACCCGCACCACACCCGTTCGTGTCGAGCGTGTCGCAGCGCCGTTCTTTGTTCCAGAAGCGATGCGCGGACGTAGCGCAGTACTGCGCTACGACAGGCTCGGGGCGAACGGGTCAGGTGGACAGACGGACACAAAAAAGGCGTGGGCAAAGCCTACGCCGTCGGCCGGGTTGCACCCGCCGGCCTTGTCGGTGCGAGTCCTGCGCCAGCATGGCGCAGGTCGCAGCCGTCATTGATTCATGGAATCGAAGAAGTCGTCGTTGGTCTTCGAATTCTTCATCTTGTCGAGCAGGAACTCCATCGCGTCGATCGTGCCCATCTGCATCAGGATACGGCGCAGGACCCACATCTTGCTGAGCTTGTCCTTCTCGACCAGCAGCTCCTCCTTGCGGGTGCCCGACTTGCCGACGTCGAGCGCGGGGAAGATGCGCTTATCGGCCACCTTGCGGTCGAGCACGATCTCGGAGTTGCCGGTGCCCTTGAACTCCTCGAAGATCACCTCGTCCATGCGGCTGCCGGTGTCGATCAGCGCGGTGGCGATGATCGAGAGCGAGCCGCCCTCCTCAATGTTGCGGGCCGCGCCGAAGAAGCGCTTCGGTCGCTGGAGGGCGTTCGCGTCGACACCGCCGGTCAGCACCTTGCCCGAGCTCGGCACGACGGTGTTGTAGGCGCGGCCCAGGCGGGTGATCGAGTCGAGCAGGATCACCACGTCCTTCTTATGCTCGACCAGCCGCTTGGCCTTTTCGATCACCATCTCGGCCACCTGAACGTGGCGCGTCGCGGGCTCGTCGAAGGTCGAGGAGACGACCTCGCCCTTCACGCTGCGCTGCATGTCGGTGACTTCCTCGGGGCGCTCGTCGATCAGCAGGACGAGCAGGAACACTTCCGGGTGGTTGTCGGTGATCGCCTTGGCGATGTTCTGGAGCATCACCGTCTTGCCGACGCGCGGGGGCGCCACGATCAGCGTGCGCTGGCCCTTGCCCTGCGGGCTGACGATGTCGATGACCCGCGCCGACTTGTCCTTCTGCGTCGGGTCGAGCTGGTCGAGCGTCAGCTTGGATTCGGGGTAGAGCGGGGTCAGGTTGTCGAAGTTGACGCGGTGACGGACGGCGTCGGGATCGTCGAAATTGACCTTCAGCAACTTGACCAGCGCGAAGTACCGCTCACCGTCCTTCGGCCCGCGGATCTCGCCCTCCACCGTGTCGCCGGTGCGCAGGCCGTGTTTGCGGACCTGGTTGGGCGAGATGTAGATGTCGTCGGGACCGGCCAGGTAATTGGCCTGGGCCGAGCGCAGGAAGCCGAAGCCGTCGGGCAGCACCTCGATCGTGCCCTCCCCCATCAGCTGCTCGCCGTTCTCCGCCTCGACCTTCAGGATCGCGAACAGCAGGTCCTGCTTGCGCAGCGTCGACGCGCCCTCGACGCCCAGCTCCTCGGCCATGCTGACCAGTTCGGCGGGGGATTTCTTCTTGAGGTCTTTCAGGTGCATCTTGGGCGTCCGGACTGGGAGGCTTGAGGGGGTATCGCGCGCTGGATGGGTCGGGAGACGACGGCGCTGAACTCGGGGAGTTACACATCGGGCCGGGGAGGCACGACGATGCTTGCCGGCGACGTAGGTCCCGCCCCACACCAAGTCAACCGGCTAGAAGGGGCGGACGATCACCAGCACCACGATCAGGATGGCCGCGAGCGCGGGCACTTCGTTGACCAGTCGCAGCTGCCGGCCCGTCAGCCGCGCCACCCCGCCCGACAGCCGCCGCGCATAGCCGATCGCCCAGCCGTGATAGCCGGTCAGCGCGACCACCACGAGCAGCTTGGCATGGAGCCAGCCGAGCCCGGCCGCGCCGTCGAACAGCCCGGCGTTGGCCGCCAGCAGCAGCCCCAGCACCCAGACGATGACCAGCGAGGGCGTCAGGATCATCCGCCGCAGCACACCCTCCCGGTGGGTCCAGCGCGCGACCTCCGCCGGATCGCCCAGCCCTTCCTGATGATAGACCAGGTAGCGCGGCAGCATGAACAGTCCCGCCATCCAGAAGATGACGAAGACCACGTGCGCCGCCTTCACCCACAGATAGGCCCCGCCGAGCAGGTTGGTCATGCGCCCGTCCTCCGCACCCGCGCGAGCAGCCGCTCGACATGGGGAATCGGCGTGAACTGGCCGATACCGTGGCCGAGGTTGAACACGTGCGGGCGGTCCCGGAAGGCGGCGAGCACGCGGTCGACGCCGCGGTCGAGCGCCTCCCCCCCGGCAAGAAGCGCCAGCGGGTCGAGATTGCCCTGAACCGGCAACCCCGCGGGCAGCACGCGGTCCGCCCAAACCGGGTCAAGCGTCTCGTCGAGCCCCACCGCGTCCGGCTTCACGCCCGCGACATAGTCGACCAGCTTGGCCCCTGCCCCCTTCGGGAAGCCGATCACCGGGGTGTCGGGGTGGAGCGCCTTCAGCCGCGCGACGATCGCCGCGTTGGGCGCGATCACGTAAGCGTCGAACTGCTCGGGGCTGAGGCTGCCCGCCCAGCTGTCGAACAGCTGCACCGCCTCCACGCCCGCCGCGATCTGCCCGGACAGATAGGTGACGGTCAGGTCGACGATCGCGTCGATGATCCGGCCGAACGCCGCCGGGTCGCGGTAGGCGAGGCTGCGCGTCTCGGCATGATCCTTCGACCCCTGCCCCGCGACCATGTAGGTGGCGACCGTCCACGGCGATCCTGCGAAGCCCAGGAACGTCGTCTCCGGCGGCAACTGCGTGGCGACCTGCCGCACCGTGGCGTACACCGGGTCGAGCCGCGCCTCCGCCGCCGTCAGCGTGTCCAGCGGGTGCTCGGCCAGCTTCGGCGCCAGACGTGGCCCCTCCCCCGCCTCGAACCACAGATCCTGTCCCAGCGCCCAGGGTACCATCAGGATGTCGGAGAACAGGATCGCCCCGTCGAACCCGAACCGGCGGATCGGCTGGATCGTGACCTCCGCCGCCGCATCCGGATCGGTCGCGAGTTCCAGGAACCCGCCCTTCTCCGCCCGAAGCGCGCGATACTCCGGCAGGTAGCGTCCGGCCTGACGCATCAGCCAGATCGGCGGAACCGGCAGCTTGTCCCCACGCAGCGTCGCGAGAAGCGGTTTCGAAGGCGCAGATCCGGTCACGCGAGGTCCCAACCTAAAAAGAAAGAAGAGAATATAAGGGTTGTTGAAGGTGGTTGGCGCGTGGGTAGCGGGGTTTACGTGGCCGTCCAGACTCTGCGCACAGATTGACGTCGCGGAAGCGCGGAATCTCTCGCGATTCGAACCGATCGTCCCCATTATCCACAGGCTGTGCAGTGATCCCGCTTCTGTGATGTGCGTTGTGGATAGGCGAGGATGAATCGCCCGGTTTTCGCCCCGTTGGTCGGGGGCGCCAGTTGCGCTATCCGCCGTCCCCATGTTGTCCACAGATCGGTGCCCGTGATGCGTCTGCACCTCCACCTCCTGTCGGATTCCACCGGTGAGACGCTGGAGAACATCGCCAAGGCGGCGCTGGCGCAGTTCGACGACGTGGATACGCAGCGCCACTTCTGGCCGATGGTCCGCAACGAGGCGCATCTGGAGCGCATCCTGGCGGAGGTCGCGCAGAAGCCCGGGCTGGTGCTGTTCACGCTGGTGAACCCGAAGATCCGCGCGATGCTGGAGGACCGCTGCCGCGCGATGAGCCTGCCCGCCATCGCCCCGCTGGACGGGGTGAGCGACGCGCTGTCGGCGATGCTGGGTCAGGCGGCCAAGGCGCGGCCGGGGCGGCAGCACACTCTGGACGCGGCCTATTTCGCGCGGGTCGAGGCGATCCAGTGGACCATCGCCCACGACGACGGCATCGCATCGGAGGACTGGGAAGAGGCCGACATCGTGCTGGCCGGCGTCAGCCGGTCGTCCAAGACGCCGACGTCGATCTACCTCGCCAACCGCGGGTACAAGGCCGCGAACATCCCGGTGGTGGTCGAGAGCCCGCCGCCCGCCATCCTGTACACGCTCAAGAACCCGCTCGTCGTCGGGCTGACCACGAGTGCAGACCGGCTGGTGCAGATCCGCCGCAACCGGCTGCTGTCGCTCAACCAGGCGGTCGAGACCGCTTACGTCGAGCAGGATGCGGTCGCGCGCGAGGTCGCCTATGCCCGGCGTCTGTTCGCCGACAACGGCTGGCCGGTGATCGACGTCACCCGCCGCTCGATCGAGGAGACGGCGGCCGCGATCATCGCGCTGTGCAGCGAGCGCAACCTGCCGAAGGTGGAGACATGAGCATGCTGATCCTCGCATCGGGAAGCGCGTCGCGAAAGGCGATGCTGGAGGCGGCGGGTGTCGCGTTCGAGGCCGTCCGACCCAACGTCGACGAGGATGCGGCCAAGGCGTCGCTTGCCGCGGCGGGGACGCTGGCGCGCGATACCGCCGATGCGCTGGCCGAACTGAAAGCGGTGAAGGTGTCTGCCGCCCACCCGACCGCGCTGGTGCTGGGGTCGGACTCGGTCGTCGAACTCGCCAACGGCACGATCCTCGACAAGCCGACCAGCCGCGAGAGCGCCGCCGATCACCTTCGACAGCTGTCGAACGGCCGACACCGGCTGCACAGCGCCGCGGTCGTGGCGGAGGGCGGACGCCCGGTGTGGCGCGCGGTCGATACCGTCGCACTGGTGGTCCGCCCGCTGTCTCCGGCGTTCATCGACGCCTATCTCGATGCCGAGTGGCCGGCGATCGGGTCGTGCGTCGGCTGCTTCCGCATCGAGGGGCCGGGGGTGCAGCTGTTCGCCGCGATCGACGGCAGCCACTTCACGATCCTCGGGCTGCCGCTGCTGCCGGTGCTCGACTATCTGCGGACGCGGGGGCAGTTGGCGGCATGACCTACGCTTCCGTGATCGGCGATCCGATCGCCCAGTCGAAATCGCCGCTGATCCACCGTTTCTGGCTCGATGCGCTGGGACTGAGCGGCGACTATGTGCGCGCGCATGTCACCGCAGAGGGCCTCGCCGACTATATCGCCGCGTCGCGCGACGATCCGAATTGGCGCGGGTGCAACGTCACTCTGCCCCACAAGATTGCGATCATGGACCTGGTGGACGACCCCGGCGGGGTGCGGGACAGCATCGGGGCGATGAACACGATCCTTCGGCAGGATAGCGGGTCGCTGGTCGGCACGAACACCGACGCGGGCGGGTTCGTCGCGCCGATCGCCGGGCTCGACCTGACCGACGCGCACGTCACCGTGGTCGGGGCCGGCGGCGCCGCCCGTGCGGTGCTGTTCGCGCTGTCGAAGCTGGGCGTCGCGCGGGTGACCGTGATGAACCGATCGCCGCTGAAGGCCGCCGGGCTGCTCGCCAGGTTCGGGCTGAAGGGCGACGTGGTGCCGCTCGGCGCGCCGCTCGCGCCCACCACCGCCCTGCTGGTCAACACCAGCGCACTCGGCATGGCCGGACAGCCGCCGCTGGACCTCGACCTCTCGCCGCTGGGGGAGGAGGCGGTGGTGTACGACATCGTCTACAGTCCGCTCGAAACTCCGCTGCTCGCACAGGCGCGTGCGCGCGATCTGGAGACGGTGGACGGGCTGGAGATGCTGGTCGGGCAGGCCGCGCTCGCCTTCGAGCTGTTCTTCGGCGCCGAACCGCCGCGCGACCGCGACAGCGAACTGCGCGCGCTTCTCGTTCGATGACGATCGTGCTGGGCCTCACCGGCTCGATCGGCATGGGCAAGTCCACCGTGGCGGCGATGTTCGCGGACGCGGGCGTGCCGGTGTTCGACGCCGACGCCGCGGTTCACGCGCTTCAGGGACCGGCGGGCCGCATCGTCGCCGCGATCGAGGCGCGCTTCCCCGACACGACCGGGCCGGAAGGGGTCGACCGCACCGCGCTGGGCGAGGCGGTGTTCGGCGATCCCGCAGCGCTCGCCGTGCTGGAGGGGATCGTGCACCCCGCGGTGGCGGAGGAGCGCGCCGCGTTCCTCACCGCCCACGCCGCCGCCCCGCTCGTCGTGCTCGACGTGCCGCTGCTGTTTGAGGCGGGCGGCTGGCAGGCGGTCGACCGGATCGCCGTGGTCTCCGCCCCCGCCGACGTGCAGCGCGCCCGCGTCCTGTCGCGGCCCGGCATGACCGGTGCGCGGTTCGACGCCATCCTCGCCAAGCAGATGCCCGATGCGGAGAAGCGCGCGCGGGCCGACCACGTCATCCCGACCGGTGGCTCGCTGGAGGAGACCCGCGCGGCTGTGGGAGACGTGATCGCTTGCCTCGTGCCGCGGGCGGGAGGATAGGGCGGTATGCGCGAGATCGTCTTCGACACCGAAACCACCGGGCTCAGCTTTCAGGGCGGTGACCGGCTGGTCGAGATCGGCTGTGTCGAGCTGTTCAACCGGGTCGAGACGGGCCAGACCTTTCACCGTTACATCAACCCGCAGCGCGACATGCCCGAGGAGGCGGAGCGGGTGCACGGCCTGTCCGCACGGTTCCTGTCCGACAAGCCGCTTTTCGCGCACATCATCGACGAACTGGTCGAGTTCCTGGGCGACGCGCCACTGATCGCGCACAACGCCGGGTTCGACTTCTCCTTTCTGAACGGCGAACTGGGCCGGCATGCCCGGGCCGAGATCTGTCGGACGCGGATGGTCGACACGCTGACCATCGCGCGCACGCGCCATCCCGGCGCCAAGCACACGCTGGACGCGCTGTGCGTCCGCTACGGCATCGACCGGTCGCACCGCGTGCTGCACGGCGCGCTGCTCGACGCGCAGCTGCTGGCGCAGGTCTATGTCGAGCTGACCGGCGGGCGGCAGATCGGGCTGGGACTGGCCGACGAGGTCGCCGCGGTCGAGACAGTGGCGATCGCCACCGTCCGGAGCGAGGTGCGCCCCCCCCGCGCGCACGCGGCATCGCCTGCGGAACTGGCAGCTCACGCCGAGTTTATGCGCGGGATCAAGGAACCGCTCTGGGGGGCGTCTGCGTTGCAATAGCGTGCGAACGGGCATTCCGGTGCCCCGCCGCCCCACAACGATAAAGGAGAAACTGGCATGGATATCCGCGTTTCGGGACATCAGGTCGACACAGGCGACTCGCTGAAGTCCCATGTCGAGGACCGGCTGCAGGGTATCGCCGACAAGTATTTCTCCCGCGCGATTTCGGCCCAGGTGACGTTCGGCAAGGGGCCGCACGACCACGGCTTCACCTGCGACATCGTCGCGCACGTGACGCAGGGGCTGGTGCTGAAAGGCAGCCACGCCAACGCGGGTGACGAGGCGCGTCCCGCGTTCGACGGCGCGGCCGAGAAGATCGAGAAGCAGCTGCGCCGCTACACACGGCGGCTGAAGGATCGCCACGCGGGCGAGGTGGTCGCCTTTGCCGAATCGAGCGGTTACGACAACGCCGGCTACACCGTGTTCAACGGCGGGCTCGACGAGGAGGAGGTCGCCGACGCGCCGCTCATCATCGCCGAGACACGGGTCGACGTGCCCGATGCCAGCGTGTCGGACGCGGTGATGATGCTCGACCTGCGCAACACCAGCGCGCTGCTGTTCAAGAACAGCGGCACAGGCAACTTCAACATGGTCTACCGCCGCGACGATGGCACGATCGGGTGGGTCGAACCCCATCGCGGTGGCTGACGTCCGCGTCGTTCGATGACCGACCTGTGTGATCTGATCGCACCCGACGCGGTGATCGCGGACCTGGGCGTGGCGAACAAGCGAGCGCTATTCGTCACGCTGGGCGCGACCGCCGCGTCGGTGTGGTCGCTGGACGAGGGCGTCGTCGCCACTGGGCTGGCCGCGCGCGAGAAGCTGGGCACGACCGGCTTCGGGGGAGGCGTCGCAGTGCCGCATGCCAGGATCGCCGGGCTGGACCGGGTCTGCGGCGTCTTCGCCCGGCTGACGCGGCCGATCGACTTCGACGCGGTTGACGACCTTCCCGTCGACCTAGTCTTCACACTCCTGTCCCCGCCGGCCGTGGGCGCCGATCACCTGAAGGCGCTGGCTCGCGTGTCGCGCAAGCTGCGACAGCGCAGCTTCGCGGAGAAACTGCGCGGCGCCGGGTCCCGCGACGCGATCTATGCCCTGCTGACGGCGGCGGAAACGCGCGATGCCGCCTGACACGCCGTCGGGGGAGGCGGCGCATCATCGCGGGCTCGAATCGCTCTACACCGCGGCTCCCATCAACGCGCTGTACGAATCGCGGCTGACGATCGTCGGCGCCGGCGTGTCGCGGATCACCTTCGCGCTCGATGAACGGCACTTCCACGCCGCCGGTGCGGTGCACGGCACGGCCTATTTCAAGATGCTCGACGACGCGGCCTTCTACGCCGCGAACAGCCTGGTCAGCGATCGCTTCCTGCTGACGACCGCGTTCAACCTGCTGTTCACCCGCCCGCTTGGCCCCGGCACGGTGGTGGCGGAAGGACGGTGGGTGAGCGGGCAGCGCCGCGTCCTGATCGCCGAGGCGCGATTGCTCGATGCGTCGGGGCAGGAGGTGGCGCGCGGAACGGGCACCTTCATGAAATCGCGGACACCGCTCGCCGGACTGGCAGGCTACGGGCGGGGGGAGGCCTCGTGACGCGGCTGACCAGCGCGTTCCGGGTGAAAGCCGCGCTTCGACGGGTTCACGACGCCGGCGGTGCGGCGATGGTCCTGGCACGCGGGGATGCGACGGCGGGGGCGATCCTCGTCGTCGCGACTGATCGCGGCGGGTCTCCGCGCCTCTACGAACGCGGTCTGGGGACGGCCGGGTTGATTCAATCGGGTCCGGTGACAGACGATTCGGACCAGATCACCGACTACTGGCAGCGGCGCCGACGGAACGATCCGGACCTGTGGGTCATCGAACTGGATATCGCAGGAGCCGAACGGTTCGCCGCTGAAACGATCGCGCTCGATTGACTCCACTGCACCGCACAAACAGGGAAAGGCTTCTTCAGTTCGCGTTGTGCCGCGTGGGGTGCGATCCCGGGTGGTTACGCAGTCGGGGGGATGTCCCGCGGCGGTGACAGGGGCAGGCGATCGTTCGCCATTCTGTCGCCATCGTGCGTGCCAACCGCACAATATCGATGTTGAATGTCGTTGTTCGCACGCGCCGCCTCTTTCGCGGCGGTTACTTTCTGCGCAGGATTTCTCCTGGGCACGGCAACCCCCGGCTTCGCCCAGGAGGTTACACCGGCCCACGTCAGTGCTCTAAACGCACTGGCTCTTCCACAGGTTCCGATGACGCCGCAGGCGCCGGATGTGTCCACTCCCGCCGCCCGTCCGGCCGTTCTCCAGATGGTACAGTCGCTGCCCGACGAGCAGCCCGCCGCTGCGCAGGACGATGACGAGTTCGCGACCCTGGCGGCGGCAGTCGCCGCGCAGTCCGGCGATCTCGACGACGGCGATCTGCGCTGTCTCGCCGCAGGCGTCTACTATGAGTCGAAGGGTGAGCCGCTCGCCGGACAGCTGGCGGTCGCCCAGACCATCATCAATCGTACCCGTTCGGGCCGGTTCCCCAAGTCGATCTGCGGCGTCCTGACACAGGCGGGGCAGTTCTCGTTCGTGCGCGGCGGCAGCGTGCCGAGCGCGGAGGGCCGTCGTGGCTGGGACACCGCGGTGGCGGTGGCCAAGGTCGCCGCCCGCGACCTGTGGGACGGCGACGCCGAGCAGGCGCTCTACTTCCACGCCCGTCGCGTCGCGCCGAGCTGGCGCGCGACCCGGATCGCAGCGATCGGCAACCACGTCTTCTACCGCTGAGAGCAGGGCGGGGTTGCCCGCCGTTCCACGGATGTTCTAACAGGGGCGCGATGGCCACCGTCGCGCCCCTTGACGTATCCGATCGCCTGGTCGCCGCGGATGTGGCGCGGGGTGTATGCCGGATGCTGCTGCGGCACGACATCGTCGCCATCGCCGAAGTGCCGCTCGACGGGGGCCGCCGAGCCGACCTGATGGCGATCGGTCCGAAGGGTGAACTCGTGATCGTCGAGATCAAGGTCTCGCGCGCCGACCTGCTCGGCGATGGCAAGTGGACCGACTATCTGCCGCACTGCGACCGCTTCTTCTGGGCAGTGCCGGCAGGGTTCGACGCATCTCCGCTCGACACCGCAGCGTTCCTGCCGGATCGAACGGGCGTGATCGTCGCCGATCGCTACGACGCGGCGATCGTGCGTGAAGCGGCGGTGGTGGCTATGCCCGCCACCGCGCGACGCAAGTGCACGACGGCGCTCGCCAGGCGTGCTGCCAGACGTGTCATGGGACTCGTCGATCCGGAAGCGTTCGGGGCGTTTCCGCGCGGCTGAGCGACCCGGGCGCTATTTAGAGCTTCGGGCCCGACACACCCCGGGCCGCCGCCTTGGGCGCGTCGCTGAGCAGCTTGGCCAGCGCGGGCGAGCGGTTGTCGACCTTGGCATAGTCGCGCGCGCTCATGCCCGCGACGCGATCGTTCTGGTCGGGGTTGGCGCCCGACTTCAGCAGCTTCTCCGACATTTCCAGATTCCGCAGCTGAACCGCGCGGATCAGCGGAGTCTCGCCGGAGGCATTGCCGAGATTGACGTTGGCCCGGCGCGCCAGCAGTGCCTCCACGCACTCGCCGCAATTGCCGTTCACCGCAACCAGCAGCGGCGTGTTGCCGCGCGCGTCCTGCGCGTTCACCGAAGCCCCGCGCGAGGTGAGGAAGCGGATGTAGGTGCTGTCGTTGCGTCGCGTGACGATGTGCAGCGCCGTGTCGCCCGTGTCGGTCTCGCGCGTGTTGACGATCGTCGATCCCGGCTTGTCGAGCATCTCGGTCACCTTGGTGCCGTTCGCTTCCTTCACCGCCTTCAGGAACTCGTAGCTGTCCGACATCCGCTGCGCCGGAGCGACCGCGGGCAGGGTGACGAGGGTGGCGGCAGTAAGGATCGACAGCGTGCGGATCATGGTGGCGAACGGGCCTTCTTGAACGTCAGTGGGTTGCACGCCGGTCCCTATCAGATCATGGCTGGCGGTGCCATGAACAGCCTCCCGTCCGCGGCGCTTGCCGCCTTGCTCGTGCTAACCGCCTGTAATAGTTCGACGACGGCGCCCCAGAAGCCCCCGCTGGCGGGTGCGCGCATCGGCGCCCCCTTCACCCTGACGGACGGCGCCGGCCGCACGGTCAGCGACCGCGACTTCGCGGGCAAGTACCGCATCATGTACTTCGGTTACACCTTCTGCCCCGATGTCTGCCCGGTCGACGTCCAGGTCATCGGTGCGGGGCTGAAGGCGTTTGAGGGACGCGACGCGGCCAAGGCGCGGCAGGTCGTGCCGATCTTCGTCACCGTCGACCCGGAGCGGGACACGCCGCCGGTGGTCCGCGCCTTCGTCCAGAACTTCCACCCGCGCATGGTCGGGCTGACCGGATCCCCCGCGGCGATCGCGGCATTGGCGAAGGCGTACGGCGTCTACGCGCAGAAGCGGGAAGCCGCACCCGGCGGCGGTTACCTGGTCGACCATTCCCGGCAGGCCTATCTCATGGACCCGGATGGTAAGCCGCTCGCGCTTCTTCCGACGGAGGGTGGAGCCGACAAGGTTGCCGACGAACTCCAGCGCTGGGTCCGGTGAGGGAGGATCGCTTCTGGGAGTCGACGCCGCTCGCCCGGCTCGACCGCGCGCAGTGGGAGGCGCTGTGCGACGGGTGCGGCA